>Ga0208244_100080_pt1 | contig 131222 bp, 131 predicted proteins | sample SubbioCR12Aug_5A_FD_184828 | JGI IMG/M metagenome (GOLD analysis project Ga0208244, IMG submission 184828) | Serpentinite rock and fluid subsurface biosphere microbial communities from McLaughlin Reserve, California, USA - CR12Aug_5A (SPAdes) | ecosystem: Environmental > Terrestrial > Deep... | reverse complement strand
GGCAAAACACCTGACAATCTGCCTGAATTTGGCTTCGCTGATTTTAGAACGACTGTAATACCTATTTTTATCAACCATATTAGGAAGTTATCACACCTTAATAGGTGCTTTGCTTCCTAAGACCCTTCATAAATTTCACGCGCCCTCGCTTGTCTATTGCTTTCCCGGCACTTTTTCCTCAGTCGGGTGTATGAATAACTACACCGCTCCTTCATAAAAAGCACTGGAAAACCAACATCCTGCGCGATCATCACGCGAATTCATGAAACACCCGGGTTAAGTTCTCTGTAGTTGTTTCAGCAGGCACCCGATTCCGGGTGCCTTTTTTATTCCCGACCGCTACGGGCAAGATGGTTTTCAGATAATTATTGCATCGTCGCATTGGATAGTCAGTCCGAGGCTGCTAGCATTACGGTCTATGGCACACCACCACGATCATTCGCACGATTCCAAGCCGCACAAGCGGGATGTTCTGTTCCTGCCGCTGGTGCTGACTGCCGGTTTTGCCGTTGTTGAGGCGCTGGGCGGATGGGCCACCGGCTCGCTGGCATTGCTGAGTGATGCCGGACACATGGCTTCTGATGCTGCAGCTTTGGCGCTGGCCTGGCTTGGTGCCTGGGTCGCGCGTAAACCGCCCAACTCCAGACACAGCTATGGTTTTTTACGTGCCGAGGTATTGGTGGCGTTGGTCAATGCACTGCTGATGCTGGCCGTAGTCGCAGCTATTGTGCTTGAGGCGATCAAGCGCATCCAGTCGCCACAGGAAGTGGCCGCCAGCGGCGTCATGCTGATCGCTTTTATCGGCTTGCTGGTTAATATTTTTGTAGCGCTGCATTTGCATCGTGGTCAACACACCATCAATCATCGTGCGGCCCTATTGCATGTGATGGGCGATCTGCTCGGCTCGGTAGCGGCCCTGACTGCTGGTATAGTGATCTATTTCACGGACTGGTATCTGATCGATCCGTTATTGTCGATCTTCATTTCGCTGCTGATTCTAATTTCCACGCTCCGTTTGTTGCGTGAGGTGGTACATATGCTGATGGAGGGCGTTCCAGCACATCTGGATATCGACACCATCCGCCGGCAGTTGATGACGGTGCCCGAGGTTGAAGGTGTGCATCATCTGCACGTCTGGTCGCTGTCTACAGAAGTGGTTGCGCTTTCTGCCCATGTCGTAGTCAAGGATAAGGGTGAGTGGCCGATGATCCTCGAAACCATGCGGCATGTTCTCTATGAAAACTTCAATATCCAGCATGTCATTCTGCAGCCCGAATTCAACCATTCCGGCAAACAGGATGCTGAAGGCTGCTGGCTGACAGGAAAACCGGGCGGTCATTGATGATGCAATTCACCGTTTCAGGGACTTTTGATATTGATTGCCGCCGCTGCGCGCGTCTGGCAGATTATCTCGATGAAGTGAAAACGCAGCACCCTGCGTATTTTTCCCGGCCCGTGCCCGCCTTTGGCGATACGGCGCCAAAATTGTTGATAGTCGGCCTTGCGCCCGGCATGCATGGGGCGAACCGCACCGGGCGGCCGTTTACTGGTGATTATGCCGGCATACTGCTTTACCAGACCCTGCATCGATTCGGCTTTGCCAGTGCTGATCTCTCGGTCTCGGCAGATGATGGCCTGCAACTGAAGGATTGCCGTATTACCAATGCAGTCAAATGCCTGCCGCCGGAGAACAAGCCGACCGGGGACGAGATCCGGCTTTGCAATCAATATCTGGCGGCGGAGATTGCCAACCTGCCGAATGACTTGGTAATTCTGGCACTCGGCAATATCGCGCATCAGGCGGTGCTGAAAGCGCTGGGTCTGAAAGTTGGCAACTACAAGTTCGGTCATGCATCCCGTCATGAACTGCCGGACGGGCGAATACTTTATGATAGCTATCACTGCAGCCGCTACAACACACAGACCCGGCGGCTGACTGAATCCATGTTTCATGCAGTATTTGAATCCATTCAACAGGAAATAAGGAGATAGATATGCCTTACATCAATGTCAAACTGGCGGGTTCCCTGACACGTGAGCAGAAGGACAAGATCGCCAAGGAAATCACCGATACCATGGAGCGTATCGCACACAAGCCAAGATCCTATACCTACATCGTGTTCGACGAGGTGAAGGAAGAAAACTGGGCGGTGGCGGGCGATCTGCTCGACGAGTAAGACTGTTGGAAACAACAGGAATCAGAGAGTGTTAGTGAGAGTGAAGTCAGTTCAATGCTTCGCTCTGGTCACTAGTTTCTTGATATCTGGTCCCGCATCTGGAGTGTTGTATTTCAATCAATGAGTTTTGATTCCAAGCCTGTCCTGAAAACCTTGCCCAATCTGCCCGGCGTCTATCGCATGATCAATGCGCAGGACGATGTGATCTATGTCGGCAAGGCCAAGGATCTGAAGAAGCGGGTGTCTTCCTACTTTGTGAAGAACCTGCCGAGTCCGCGTACCCGCTTGATGGTGAGCAACATTGCGCGCATCGAGACCACGGTAACGCGTTCGGAAGCGGAAGCGTTGCTGCTTGAGAACAATCTCATCAAGAGCTTCATGCCGCGTTACAACGTGCTGTTTCGCGATGACAAATCCTATCCTTACATCGTGCTGACCGGCGATGAGTTCCCGCGGCTGGCCTTTCACCGGGGCACACAGCGCAAGGGCAACGAGTATTTCGGGCCCTTCCCCAATTCCGTGGCAGTGCGCGAAAGCATCCAGTTGCTGCAGAAGGTGTTTCGCCTGCGTACCTGCGAGAACACCGTGTTTGCCAACCGTTCACGGCCTTGCCTGCAGTATCAGATTCAGCGCTGCACGGCGCCTTGTGTCGATTACATTTCGGCCGAGGACTACCGGCGCGACGTCAACCATGCCACCCTGTTTCTGCAGGGGCGCGAGCAGCAGATTCTGGATGAGCTGAGCGTGAAGATGATGGAAGCCGCTGAACGGCAGGAGTATGAGCTGGCGACCGTCTATCGTGATCGTATGCAGAGTCTGCGCCAGGTGCAGGCACGGCAGTTTGTCAGCGATTTCAACGTCAGTGATGCCGATATCATCGCTTGTGCGGAACAGGCGGGCGAGTATTGTGTGAATCTGGTAATGATTCGCGGTGGCCGTCATATCGGCGACAAGAGCTTTTTCCCGAAAAATGCCGATGGCTGCGATATTGAATCGCTGACCGAGGCTTTTCTCGAACAGCATTATGTCGGTCAGAAGATGCCGCCACTGATTTTTGTCGGGGTGCAGATCGAAACTGCGGCGCTGGAGGAGGTTTTTAGTGAGCAGGCCGGGCGGCGCATCCGTATCAACACCAGGCCGACCGGTGACAAGAAAGTCTGGATGAAAATGGCGCAGACCAATGCCGAACTGGCATTGCAGCAGCGCGCCACTCTTCATGCCAGCCAGCAGGGCCGTTTGCAGGCACTGCGCGAGGCGCTGGATTTGAGCGAGAGCACCGAGCGCATCGAGTGTTTTGATATTAGCCACACTATGGGCGAAGCGACGGTTGCTTCCTGTGTTGTCTTCGACAAGGGCGCCATGCAGAATTCGGAATACCGCCGCTATAACATCAGCGGCATCACGCCGGGCGATGATTACGCGGCGATGCGTGATGCGCTGACGCGCCGCTACAAGAAGATCGCAGCAGGAGAGGGCAAGGTGCCGGATCTGATCTTTATTGATGGCGGCAAAGGCCAGCTCGGTGTCGCTGTCGAGGTGATGCGTGAGGTGGGGCTGTCGGATATTCAACTGGTGGGCATTGCCAAAGGCGAGGAGCGCAAACCGGGTCTGGAGCAAATGTTTTTTGCCGACCGCGATACGCCCGTTGGTCTGAAAAAAGACCATCCCGGGTTACACTTGCTACAGCAAATTCGTGATGAAGCACACCGATTTGCTATTACCGGTCATCGTGCCAGACGCGGCAAGGCGCGAATGCATTCCTCACTGGAGGATATCGGCGGTATCGGGGCCAAGCGCAGGCAAAGGCTGCTAACCCGTTTTGGCGGCCTGGAGGGCGTGAAGAATGCCAGTATTGATGAACTGGCCCAAGTGGAGGGTATCAGTCAGATGCTGGCGGAAAAAATTTACGGGGAACTGCATTGACTACGCACGCATACGATGAGGAGTTGCATTAGATGAACTGGAACATTCCCAACAGCCTGACATTTCTGCGCATCCTATTAATCCCTGTCTTCGTCGGCATTTTTTACCTGCCGGCCGATATCATCGACCCGCACTGGGTAAACTTTACTGCAACCCTGATCTTTGCGCTGGCGGCGGTCACCGACTGGTTCGATGGCTATCTGGCACGTGCGCTGAACCAAACTTCCGCTTTTGGCGCTTTTCTCGATCCGGTGGCGGATAAGCTGATGGTGGCCGCGGCTTTGATCGTACTGGTGGAACTGGAACGTACGGGTGCCATCATTGCACTGATTATCATCGGTCGCGAAATTGCCATCAGTGCATTGCGCGAGTGGATGGCCGGCATCGGCGAGCGCAGTAGCGTGGCTGTCGCCAATCTGGGCAAGATCAAGACAGCCGCACAGATGATTGCCATCCTTTTGCTGCTCTATTACGACCCGATTGGCCCGGCCAATATAAAATTTTTCGGTGAGCTTTTAATTTATGTCGCGGCATTTTTGACATTACTGTCAATGGCTTACTATCTGAAGGCCGCCTGGCCTCAGATGCGAGCTAAAAAATAAGCGCAAATCAGCCTTGACACCTTCTTTAAAATCGCTAAAATGCTGCCTTCTTCACGCGGGAATAGCTCAGTTGGTAGAGCGCAACCTTGCCAAGGTTGAGGTCGCGAGTTCGAGACTCGTTTCCCGCTCCAAATACAAAAAAGGGAAAGCAAGCAAGCGTTGCTTTCCCTTTTTTCATAGTCACCGTTGTACGGGTATGGCGCGATAGCAAAGCGGTTATGCCGCGGCCTGCAAAGCCGTTTAGGCCGGTTCGACTCCGGCTCGCGCCTCCATCACTTCTGATCCTTTTTTGTTTCGGTAGTTGATGCAGTATTCTTTCTCGCTGTGATTCTCATACTATTTACTGTTGGAAATTTCCGATCCGGTTGTCATACCAAAGTCATTAAAGATTTAATCTATTCTTGTTCTTCAGCTAAACTTCGATTAGTTTGTTCCTGCGCAGTGCGGGTTGACATGTGGATAGTGTTGGCCCAGATTTCGCGGTGGGAGTAACATGATATTTATGCGCTATGCATGAAGCAGTTCTTGTTTTGCAAAAAAAAGTTAAAAGACACAAAGCATGCAGACAACAGACACAATCGAAGAAAGAGCCGAGGAGAAACCGGACGATTTGCTCGAATCGTTGCTTTTCCTCTGCGATTTGTATGAAGTATCCACGACTCGCGATGCGTTAGTCTCAGGCCTGCCGCTACAGGATGACCGCCTGTCACCTGATTTGCTTAGCCGCGCTGCAGCGCGTGCACGACTGACCTGTAAGCTTCACAAGCTTCCATTAAACCAGATTCCTACTGAGTTCATGCCTGCCATGTTGCTGCTCAAGGGCGAAAGCGCATGCCTGCTACTGGGCTGGGATGATGAGCGCAAGCATGCCCGGGTGATTCTTCCTGCTGTCGGCGAGGCTGAAGTCACGCTGCCAATTGAAGAGCTGGAAAGCCGCTATGACGGCCATGTGGCTGTACTCAAGCCCAAGTTCCGTTTCGATCAGCGGGCGCCGGTGGTCGGTGAGGTCAAACTGCAGCACTGGTTCTGGGGCGTGCTGTCGGAGAACAGCCGTATTTACCGTGACATCATGCTGGCCGCGTTCCTCATCAACATGTTTGCGCTGGCGCTGCCGCTCTTTACGATGAATGTCTATGACCGCATCGTGCCTAATAAATCTGTAGAGACCTTGTGGATGATGGGCTTCGGTGTGGCGCTGATCATCATCGGCGATTTCATCCTGCGCACGGTGCGTGGATACTTCCTCGACTGGGCCAGTCAACGTGTGGATGTCAAGCTTTCGTCACGCATCATGGAGCGGGTGCTGGGTGTGCGCATGGAGAATCGGCCGACGTCGGTCGGTTCCTTTGCCTCCAATCTGCGCTCCTTCGAAACGGTTCGGGATTTCATCACTTCCGCCACGATTACGACATTTATTGATATCCCGTTTGCCCTTATTTTCATTGCGGTGATGGCATGGATCGCCTGGCCGATGATCATCCCGGTGGTGTTCGGTGGCATGCTGATGCTGATTTATGCGCTGAGTGTGCAGGCCAAGATGCATGAGCTTTCTGAAACCATGTACCGTGCCACCGCCATGCGCAATGCTACGCTGATCGAGAGCCTGGTTGGTCTTGATACGGTCAAGGCCATGGGTATCGAAGGCTCCATGCAGACCAAATGGGAGCGCAGTACCGCTTTTCTGTCCGAGGTCGGCGGCAAGCTGAGGCTGTTGTCCTCAACCATCAACAATGGCTCCATGGGGCTGCAACAAGTCATTACTGTTGCCATGCTGCTGCTTGGCGTTTATCTGGTTATGAACGGCGACCTGACAATGGGTGGCCTGATTGCCTGCACTATGCTCGCTTCCCGCGCATTGAGCCCGATCTCGCAGGCGGCCGGCCTAATGACGCAATATCACAATGCTTCCACCGCTCTGACATCACTCGAAGCCATCATGAACAATCCTGTTGAGCGCCCGGACGATGCCGGTTTTCTATCTAGAAGCGGTTTCCGTGGTGATATCGAATTTCGCGAAGTGACCTTTAATTATCCTGAGTCCGAACTCAGCGCTCTACATAATGTGTCGTTCCGCATACGTGCGGGCGAGCATGTGGCGATTCTAGGCCGCATGGGTTCAGGCAAGACCACACTGCATAAATTGATCCTGGGTCTTTATCAGCCGGCCAGCGGGGCCGTGCTGGTCGATGGCATCGATATCCGTCAACTGGATCCGGCCGAGTTGCGCCGCAATATCGGTTATGTGCAGCAGGATACCAATCTGTTCTTCGGCACCATGCGGGGCAACATTGCACTCTCGTCGCCGCATGCCGAGGATGAAGCCATCATCCAGGCGGCCAGAGTGGGTGGCATCGATGAATTCATCAATTCGCACCCCAATGGCTATGACATGGCCATCGGTGAACGCGGTGAGACTTTGTCTGGCGGCCAGAAGCAGGGCGTGGGCATCGCCCGCGCCATGATCAATCATCCGCCTATTCTCCTGCTGGATGAGCCGACCAGTGCCATGGATCATTCCGGTGAGGAAGTCGTCAAGCAGCGACTCAAGCAGGAGGCAACAGGCAAGACCATGATGCTGATCAGTCATAGATCTTCGCTGTTTGACCTGGTCGATCGCATCATCGTCATCGATAGCGGTCGTGTCGTCGCTGATGGCGCCAAGCAGGACATCATCGAGGCGCTGAAATCCGGCAAGATCGGCAAGGCGCTGTGAGCGGCCGGGGCAAGAACGATGAATGAACGGCTGTTTAACGTTGTCAGTGGTATCAATGCCTTTTTTCACAGGAACGCCTGGATTACGAAGCCGGTGCAGCTGTTTCTGAATCGCTGGGCGCCGAACAAGACAGAAGAAAATCCGACATGGAACCAACAAATTGAGATAGCCATGCTAGAACAAAGTCCGTTACGTGCGAGAAAACTGCTTTACTGGGTAGCGACAATACTGATCATACTGATCACATGGGCCAACTTCACCGAGATTGATGAGGTCACACGCGGGGAAGGTCGCGTCATTCCGTCCGGTCAGGTGCAGGTAGTGCAATCGCTGGATGGTGGCATCGTGGCTAAGATACTGGTCACCGAAGGTCAGATTGTGACGCGTGGCGATCCGCTGATCCTGATCGATGAGACGCGCGCCGCTTCTTCATTGCGCGAGAACCGGGCGCAATATCTGGCTCTGCTGGGCAAGGAATCACGTTTGAAGGCGCTGGCCGCGGGAACAGCATTTGAACCGCCGCCAGAACTGATGGCAGAGTTCCCGGAAATCTACAGTCAGGAACTGGCGCTTTATCATGCCAGCAGGGACGAGCTTGCTTCGCAGATCGATATCGCCCGCCAGCAGTTGCGCCAGAAGGAACGCGAACTGCAGGAGGTGCGCGCCAGTTACTCGCAGGCTGACCGGGGCTATCAGCTCACCATGAAGGAGCTGGAGGTGACCAAGCCACTGCTGGCCAGCGGCGCCGTTTCCGATGTCGATATCCTGCGTCTGGAGCGCGATGCCTCCAGACTGCTCGGTGATCGTGAGCAGGCGCGTGCGCAAATCGGCCGCGTGCAATCGGCGATCGAGGAGGCGAAGCGCAAGATTTCCGAAGTGGAGCAGGTACAGTTGAGCAAGGTGAGAACCGAACTCAATGAAACCACGGGCAAGCTGAATGCATTGATGGCGACAAGTCAGGGTCTGTCGGACAAGGTCAATCAGGCCACACTGCGCGCGCCGGTCAACGGCAAGATCAGCCGTATGTACGTCAATACCGTCGGCGGCGTGATCCAGCCCGGACAGGAGGTGATCGAGGTTGTGCCTTCCGATGATGCACTGGTGCTGGAAACCAAGATACAGCCCAAGGACATTGCCTTCGTTACGCACGCGCAGAAAGCAACGGTCAAGCTGACAGCCTATGATTACACCATCTACGGCACGCTGGACGCGCTGGTCGAGAGTATTTCGGCCGACTCCATCATCGATGACAAAGGTAATGCCTTCTACATCGTAAAGGTGCGCACGCTGGAATCCCGTCTGGGTGAGGGCTTGCCCATCATCCCGGGTATGGTGGCGCAGGTTGATATCATCACCGGCAAGAAATCCGTGCTGTCCTATTTGTTGAAACCCGTGCTCAAAGCCAAGTCCTACGCCTTTACCGAACGCTGATGCAGAATCTCTTTATTACATCCGGCGGCAAACTGCTCGCCGACTGGGAGCAGGCTTTTGCCGCTGCGCAGATCTATACAGCGGCGAGTTCAGAATTCTTCAAGGCGGCGAACAAGGCAAAAACCGTCATCTGGCTGCATGCAGAAAATCCGCGGCATGATGTCATCGCGAGCCTGCGTCAGATCCTGCAGACAGTGCCGCAGGCGAGGGTGGTTGTGCTGTCGAATGCACCCAGCCAGCAGCTCGCATTTCAAGCCATGAGTGCTGGTGCCAGCGGCTATTGCCATGCCTATAGCGCGGCTGCCGTGCTGAAGGAAGTGCGTTCGGTCGTCATGCACGGCGGTCTCTGGTTAGGTCGCGAACTGTTGCAGCAGCTGATCAATGTCAGCATTGGCTTGGTCAGCAATCAGCCCGATCAGGTCGCTGATGCGCTGGACAAATTGACGGCTCGTGAACGCGATGTTGCCATCGAGGCGGCCAAGGGTCTTAGTAACAAGGAGATCGCACGTCTTCTGAATATCACAGAACGCACGGTCAAAGCTCATATCTCCGCTTGTTTCGAGCGCCTCCATGTCAAGGATCGCCTGCAATTGGCGTTAATCCTTAACGACAAATCTTCCCGCCAGATCAATTGATTCATATTGTCCTTCAGGACAATGTATTTCTCTTGCCAATCGGTATCTAATGACATCATCTGCTGTAATTGCGTGCAGCAATTACAGATCATTTGCCGAATTTGAGGAGTAGTGAACATGGCTGTTATCGGAACCGTAGTGGCAATTCTGGGCGATGGTAACGCATCCGTCATGGATGGTGCCGGCTTGCAAAAGTTACTCAAGCTCAACGATACGATACAACCGGGCGACACCATCATCACACCTGTCGGCGTCGTCGTCGAGCTGCAACTGATCAACGGCAGAAAAATCCTCATTTCGGCCGAGCAGCATGTTCAATTCACCCAGGAACTCGCGGATGTCATCATTCCCACTACAGACGAAGCGGCAGTCGATCTGGCCACCGTTGATGCCGTCATCAAAGCGATCGAAGAAGGCCGCGACATTAATGAAGTGCTGGAAGAAACGGCGGCAGGTGTTTCTGGCGCAACCACAGCCTATGGTCATGGTTTCGTTGATCTTGGCCGTATCAATCAGGTGATTGACGGTTTTGATTTCGAGTTTTCGCGAGTTTCTGATACACAGAGAGAGATACAGGCGTTCCGTGTTGACGATGTCAATACTGAGCAGTCCGCCTTGGGTGGAGCAGGCGCGACGGAAGGTGGTTCCTCTGGCGGCGGATCCATTGCTCCATTAAATTCCGCGCCGGTTGTTTCAGCAGGGGCTATCGGTAATCTGGAAGGATCGCCAGTGTTCTTTGGAACACTGGTGGCTACCGATGCTGACAGTGATCCTTTGACTTTCAGCCAGAGCGGGCCGGCTGTGCCCGGTCTTACCATCAATGCCGATGGCAGTTTCTCATTCGATTATGCTGACCCTGCCTATGACTACCTGAAGGCAGGTGACAATCATGTCATCAATGTGCCCTTCACGGTGGACGATGGCAGAGGCGGTATTTCCTCCTCCACATTGACCATCGCCATTACCGGCACCAACGACGCGCCGATGGCCACGGCAACTACAGCAAGCGGAGATGAAGATACTGCCATCCCACTTTCCCTGACGGGTGTCGATGTGGATGGTAGCGTGAGTTTTGTCACGTTGACATCCCTGCCGCCTTCGAGCGAAGGGGTGCTATACATGGCGGATGGCATTACGCCCGTGGTGTTGGGTGTCCCGATTGCCGCCGCAGATGGGGCTTCGTTGATTTTTGTTCCTGCCCCTGATTATTACGGAACAGTGGCGTTGCAATTCACAGTCACCGACGATGATGGTGCTGTCTCCGTTCCTGCGAATGCCTTGATTACCATTAATAGTGTTATTGATGTCACTACCGTTAAGTTGAGTTCTGTAACAGATGGCAACAGTGTTGCCGAAGGTGTCGGCATTATTTATACCGTTACGGTAGATCGACCGGTCACGGGTGCTGATCTCGTTGTCAATCTTTCCAATGGACAAACAATCACTATTCCGGTTGGTTCTTCCAGTGCTAATAGCGCCCCTTTTGTCTTGCGTCCGGATGATGTTTATGAGCAGGCTGATTATGCGCTTGTTGTGACCATTACCTCGACTACGGGGGGCGATTATGAGTCTCTGGTTACGTCTGGAAGCGTTAACAATACCGTTGTTGACGATGCCGACACCACGGAAGTCTCGATCAGCGGCAGTGCTTCCGTTACGGAAGGCGGTACGGCTTCCTATACGGTTTCACTTGGTTCTCTGGCGCAATCTTCGCCGGTGACTATTAATCTGACCTACAGCGGCACTGCGGTTGGTGGCACCGATTTTACCGGTGTTGCGACTGTGGTGATCCCGGCGGGCAGCAGCTCTGCTAATTTCAGTATTCCGACCATTGATAATGCGTTGGTTGAAGGTGCCAAAAATTTCACAGTCACGATCGACTCGGCAACGGGTGGTAATTTCGAAAGACTGGTCATTAGTGCAACCAATGGCAGTATCACCACCAGTTTGTTAGACAATGATGTCGCTACCGTCAGTCTGACAGCGACCAATAGTCTGACCGAAGCCGGTGGCAATATCATTTACACCGCAACGATCACCGAGCCGCCATTGACCGACCTGACGGTGACCTTGTCGAATGGCGCCACCATCACCATTCCTGGCGGTAGCACGACAGGCACGACGACCGTTGTCGTGGCTGCAGACGAAGATGTTTATGTTGACCCAACAACCATCAGTGCGACTATCACAGGTACCAGTGGTGGCGGTATCCTTGTTCAGGTTGACCCGGCATCTGCTGTTACCGACATTCTCGATACGATTGATGCCACCACCGTGACCTTGAGCTCCGCCACGGCAGGCCAAAACATCACCGAAGGCGGCAGCATTGTGTACACCGCCAGCGTCAGCAATCAGGTGACTGGCAGTCCACTGCTTGTGACCTTGAGCAACGGCGTCACCATTACGATTCCGGTCGGCGCCTCGAGCGCCGACAGTGATCCTTATACCGTGCGACCTGATGACGTCTACGCGCAGGGAGCCGAAGCCCTGGCGGTCAGCATCACTGGCACCAGTGGCGGCAACTACGAAGCGGTCGCCACTACTGGCACCGTCAGCAACACCGTGGTTGATGACGCAGACGTCAGCACCGTATCGATTAGTGGTGATGCAACAGTGGGTGAGGGCGATACAGCTTCCTATACGATTACTCTGAGCTCTCCAGCACAGACCACACCAGTAACAGTGACCTTCACTTACACTGGTACTGCAGCGGATGGTACTGATTTCGCGGGTGTTGCTAGCGTCATCATCCCTGTTGGTAGCAACAGTGTAAATTTCGACATCAATACGATTGATGACAACATTGCAGAAGGTAACGAAAACTTCACGATCACCATCGACTCGGTGTCTGGTGGTAGCTTTGAGAATCTAATTGTTAGTCCAACTAATGGCAGTATCACTACCACTATTGTTGACGATGAGTTTGCGCCGACTTTACAGGTCGAAGTTAATGATGCACTCAATAACTATTACCTCAATGAAGCTTCTGCTTTTGCACACTTCACCGTGTCAATATCGACGCCAAGTGCAGTAGATACGACCGTTTCACTGGCCTTTACCGATGGTACCGCTGTCGGTGGTGGTGTTGATTACGGTTCAGTTGGCGCAAACAACCTGCAAGTATCTTTTGATGGTGGTGCCACATGGGCAAATGCCACCAGCGCCACAATTCCGGCTGGTTCAAGCAGTTTTGTTGTGCGTACTCCTGTGACTGATGATGCTCTGAATGAGTTTGACGAAACTTTCTCATTAACGGCAACTACAACGGCTGGCGTCACTGCAAATCCATCTGCAAGTACAAGCACAACGATATTCGACAACGACTTTAATGCACCCAATATCACAATCGATAACGTGAGTGTGAATGAAAATGCTGGAACAGTGACCTTTACAGTTTCTCTTTCTACTGAGAGCGGTAAGCCAATCAGTGTCGATTACGCAACTAGCAACGGCACAGCAACGGCCGGACAGGATTATACGAGTGCATCTGGCACACTAAATTTTGCGCCAGGCGTACTGACTCAAACCATAACAATCCCGATCACGGATGACATGATTTTTGAGGGCAACGAGAATTTCTTTGTAAATCTTTCAAATGCCGTCAATGCTCAGATCACTGTTCCAAGCGGCACAGCTACCATTGTTGACAATGAAGTTGCGCCTACCGTTACAGTAGGTGATGTATCGGTGCTTGAAGACGCGGGCTACGCAGTCTTTACCGTATCGCAATCTGGAGTCAGTAGCACCAGTACCAATTTCTGGGTAGGTCTAACTAACGGTACAGCAACATTGGGGTCGGATTATGGCTCAGCAGTAGAAATCTCCAATGATGGCGGCAGCACTTGGACTACTACGACTAACGGTAGTATTCCCGCAGGAAGCACTAACGTTCTTGTACGTGTGCCAATCACCGACGACACTATTGATGAGTTGGATGAAACCTTCTCACTAAGCATCAATGTGACTTCTGGCAATACCAGCAACGCGACTGCCACAGCAACTGCGACTATCTTGGATAACGATGCCACACCAAGCCTCACTATCAACAATGTATCGGTAAACGAAGCGGCGGGTACGGCGACCTTTACGGTGACCTTATCTGCGGCGAGTGGACAGACTGTGACTGTGAACTACGCGACCAGCAATGGCACAGCCACTGCAGGCAGTGACTATACAGCGACGAGTGGTACCCTGACCTTCACCCCTGGTCAGACCACACAGACCATTACTGTGCCGATCACTAACGACACCATCTTTGAAGGTAACGAAAACTTCAACGTTGTGCTCTCTGGTGCAACCAATGCGACCATTGCTGACAACACAGGTGTTGGTACCATCGTCGACAACGATCTTGCTCCCACCATCTCTACAGTTGGTGTAGCGAGCGTGACCGAAGGTGGCAACTTGGTACACACAGTCACCCTAAGCAATGCCTCGAGCACCACGACCAGCTTTGCCTTCAGCTTGACGGGTACAACAGCCACGGCTGGTACAGACTTCAACAATGTCCTGACCAATGCCAGTTTTAGCAATGGTGTCACGGTCAGTGGCGGTAATATTGTTGTACCAGCGGGCGTCACTAGCTTCACCGTGACCTATGCCACCATTGACGATGCACTAGACGAAGCCAACGAAACCACAGCGCTCACCATTGGTGGTGTGACCGGTGTCGGTACGATCATCGACAACGATCCAACCCCATCACTGAGTATTAATAGCGTCTCGGTGAATGAAGCCGCAGGCACTGCAACCTTTACCGTGACCTTGAATACAGCAAGCGGTCAAACGGTGACTGTTAATTACGGCACTACTAACGGTACTGCAACTTCCGGTAGTGACTTCACCACCACCACAGGCACATTAACTTTTGCGCCTGGCGTGTTAACACAAACCATCACTGTGCCTATCATCAATGACACATTGGCTGAGCCAAGCGAGACATTCAATGTTGTGCTGTCTTCCCCAAGTAATGCAACCATTGTTGTAGGTACTGGCGTTGGTACGATCATCGATAATGATCAACCACCTAGCATTGATCTGGATGCGAATAACTCGACGGCTGCAGGCAACAATTACGTTACGACCTACACAGAAAATGCCGTAGGTGTTTCTATCGCAGATGTTGATATCGCGATTACCGATGTTGATTCGACCAATCTCGCAAGCGCAACCATCACTTTGACCAACGCGCAAGCTGGCGATGTGCTATCTGTGGGTGCTTTGCCGCCAGGTATTACTGCCAATATCGTTGGTAATGTGGTCACTTTGAATGGTTCTGCCACATTGGCAAATTACCAAACAGCGATTAGAGCGGTCACATTCAGTAGTACCAGTGATAATCCAAGCACAACACCACGTACTATCAATGTTGTTGTGAATGATGGTCAGAGCAACTCCAACACCGCTGTGGCAACCATCAATGTGATTGCTGTGAATGATGCGCCGATTGGTGTGGCTGATGTGTTCAATGGCGCAAATAGCGTGGTAGAAGGGACAACAGTTGTACGCGGTAACGTTCTTTCAAATGATACAGACGTCGATTCACCTATTCTGACTGTTGCACAATTCGCCACAAACAGTGGCGCCACAGCGACAGCCGCAAACGGTACGAACTCTATTACGACAGCACTTGGTGGCACTGTGGTGATGAATGCTAATGGCACATTCACTTACACCGCGCCTGTGCGTAATCATGCGGATGCGATATCGGATGTGGATAGTTTTGTTTACCGTGCTTCAGATGGCAGCCTGACTTCGGCATGGACAACAGTAACTATCAACGTTACTGACAGTACGCCGGTTGCAAATAACGATACCGATAGCGTAGGTATAGGCGGCTCTACAGTAGGTAATGTGATTGCAGGTACGGGAGGCACGACAGCTGGCGGTGCGGATACATTCTCGGATGCGCCAACCGTAGTATCTACCGTGACATTTGGTGCTACCACATACAATGTTGGTGCCGGTGGCCAAACTATTAATACGACTAACGGTACATTGGTCATTCAGCAGAATGGTAGTTATACCTATACCTCCAATTATCAAACCAAGTCATTGAATGCAGATTCTACAGCCAGCACCCAAGAATGGACTGATGCAGGGTTTGCTGTCTATGGCTTTGATACCAATGGGTCCCAGACTGCAGATCTGTATGGTGTAAACACAAATAGCATTAATCTATCAAACCTGAATGCTACATCGGCCGGTAGAGTCACTGCTCGACAAAATAGTAGTAACGATGTAGGTATTGGCGTAGAAAACAATGGGAGTGCGACAAATAATTCTGCGCGGATTGAAAATAATGAAAACTTAGTCATTGATGTTGGGTTCTTGACCAAGTCAGCTAATCTTACACTTACCGCAATATCAGCCGGTGAGACAGCAATATGGCGTGCTTATGATGCATCTGGCAACATTGTTGCGAACGGGTCACAGGCTGGGTTATCTGGAGATATCAGAACATTCTCGATTACCACTGCCACGAGCTTCCGCTATATTGTCTTGACTTCAAATGGCGCGACATACTTAGTCAATGGCCTAACAACACAACCTGATTTATCTAATGTTACACCTGATGTGTTCACCTACACATTGGTGGATGGTGATGGAACGGTCTCTAATTCGGCAACATTGACTGTCAATACAGATACAACGATTAGTGCAATAGCGGATTCAGCAACAGTCTATGAATCTGCTTTGCCAACGGGAACGCAAGCAGGCTTGTTGCCGACCACTGCTACTGGCAACTTAATGGGTAACGATGCTGGTATTACGCCCACCACAAGCGTCACAAGTGTGAATGGTGTAACAGGCGGAACAGATAGTACGATCACTATCTCGAACGCAATCGGCACACTAGTCGTGACTAAGGCAACAGGCGCTTATACCTATACGCTGAATGGTGCGACTACCGAAGGGGTCAATGACACACCAACATTTAACTATGTGCTTACCGATAGCCAAAATGGTCAAACTACCAATGCCAATTTGGTAATCAATGTTATTGACGATACACCGATTGGTGGTGATGTTACTCAGACTTTACAAGCTGCATCTTCTGGTGCAATCACATATAACATTGTGATTGTGCTTGATCGCTCAGGTAGTATGGCGCAAGACGCTAACGGTAATTGGTCCAATAGCTCGAACTTTGACCCAACCACTGTGCGTATGCAAATTGCTAAAGAAGCTCTGGCCAGACTGATCGATCGTTATGATGGTCTGGGTAATGTCAATGTGAAAATCGTCGATTTTGGTACGGGTGCCACTGAAACCAATTGGTTCATCGATGATAAAACCAATGCGATTAACTACATCAACTCTGTACAAGCTGGTGGTGCTACCGAATACAGAACTGCACTGGATGAGTTGCGTAATGGCTTCACACAGCCACCAGCTGATAAGACATTGATTTACTTTGTAACCGATGGTCAACCAAGTGACGGTGGCTTGAATACCACAGCACTAAGAACACAGTGGGAAAACTTTGTCGCTGCCAATGCTGATATTGCCTTTGGTATTGGTATTGGTAGTGCACCTTTAACAGAGTTATTACCAATCGCATATCCAAATACTAATGGCGACCAATATGCAATCAAGGTCGAGAGTGCAGCTGACCTAGCCGATACGCTGCTTGCGACTGTGAGTGAGGGTATCGTTCTCGGTAATATCTCAGTGCTTTCTGGTGGTGGAACCAGCGGCTTCTTGTTGGGCGCAGATGGCGGTAGATTGCAAAGTATTGAAGTTGATGGTGTGGTCTACTCTTACAACGGCACAGGCCCGAGCGAAATCACTATTCTTACGAATAAAGGTGGTCAATTGTTGGTGGACTTTGTCACTGGCAGCTACAACTATGCTTTGACAGTTAATAAAACTATTCAGAACCAACAAGAGAATTTCAAGATTACCGCAGTTGATGGTGATGGCGATACAAAAACCATTAACCTGAATATCAATTTGGATTATGTGGCTAATCTTGATGCTAACCGTGACATTATTCTGACCAATGTTCAGGCAGGCACGCCAATCAACATTTCTGCAGATGCCTTGATGCACAACGACTCCGTAGGTGGCAATGCATCCTTGACTTCTTCTCAGAATGCAGTGAATGGTAGCGTAAGTGGCAGTGGTGCTAATGTAGCTTTTACTCCTGGCAGCATTCCAACGCAGGCAGTCAGAGTGGTCACCGAAGCTCCTTTTGATAGTGCTACACAAGTTCAGAATAATAGCCGTGAGAACGCCATTAACTTTGCGGATCGTACCAAGTTTGGCACAACCGGAACTACTGGCACTACTGGCACTGGATGGGCTGTGGATGCTGGCATCACTGGATTCTCACAAGTATTGAGAGGCCAGTTACAGAATGGAGTCAATGGTCAGGATTGGATCAAGGTATATCTGTATGCAGGTGAACGCATCTATATCGATGTTGATGGTGTATCCGGCACCAACACTAATCCATCTGCGACAGTAACCAGACAAGTGCTCGATGCCAATGGTACTCAGTTACAGACTGGTACAGCTGATGCCTGGTTTAATGCGACAGTGACCGGTGAATACTACATCCGTCTTCAAACGACCACGACTGTTGAATATAACTTGGTGCTCACAATCGATCAGGTTCAAGGTCCTATTGGGCCAGCAGCTGGGGCATTTGATTACACCATTACCGAGAACGGTGTCACCTCCACCGCAACGGCAGATGTTTTCCGCGTGACAGGGAATACCATCAACGGTACAGATGCTGATGAGATTCTAATTGGTGGCAGTGGTAATGACATCCTACGCGGTGGGGCAGGTAATGATGTGCTCATAGGTGGGGGTGGCAATGATCAATTGTTTGGTGGGGAAGGTGCAGATAGGCTTGATGGTGGTGCAGGTAACGATGTGCTGGTAGGGGGTAGCGGCAATGATATCCTGATCGGCGGCGCTGGTAATGACACGATGACGGGCGGCCTCGGTGCCGATGTGTTTAAGTGGTCGTTGGCCGATGCCGGCACGGCAGGTGCGCCGGCGCAGGATGTCATCACCGATTTCGGCAATGGCGCCGACAAGTTGGACCTGCGCGATCTGCTTCAGGGCGAGATGGCAGAAGGTGCCGGTGCTAATCTGGAGAACTATCTGCACTTCGAGACTGTGGGTTCCGATACGGTGGTCCACATCAGTAGCAGCGGTGGTTTTGCCGGTGGCTATAATTCCGGCAACGAAGATCAGACTATCACTCTGCAGAATGTTGATCTGGTCGGTGGTCTGTCCAATGATCAGCAGATCATTCAGAATCTGCTGGATAGCCAGAAGTTGATCACCGATTAACTTGAGTGACCCGGATGCTTGTGTATCCGGGTCATGATGGTGAAGTGCGCAACTTGAAAAGCGGGCATGCGTGTTATACGCAGGTCCGCTTTGTTTTTTTAGCTGGCCATTTATGTGCTTATCTGATGGCAGGTCCGGTCATGCCGTCTACGCCCAGTTCCTGCAGTTGCTTAACCTCTGCTTCAGTCTGCACACCCTCGGCAATGGTTATCAGGCCGATCGAACGGGCGATCAGACAAAGGCCGCGGAAAAAGGCCTGGTTGCCGGGATTGCTGTCGATGCCGCTGATCACTGATACATCGATCTTGATGTAATCCAGGCCCACGTCATGTAGTTCGCCCAGTCTGGAAATATTGGCACCCACATGCTCGATGCCGAGCTTGCAGCCGAGCGGCTTCATGATCTGGCAGAAGGCGCGGAATGCCTCAAGGTGTTCAAATGCGCCGCGTTCGTGGACTTCCAGCCACAGCCTGCGGGCGCAATCCGGCTTGCCGGCGATCAGTCTTGCGACCTGTTTGATGAAGCCTTTGTCGCATATGGCACGGGTGGAGATGTTGAGTGCGATGTCATCGCCGCCGGCTTCCAGTGCTTCCAGTGCTTTCTCGATGACCATAACGTCTATTCTGCATACCAGTTCAAGCCGGTTGGCCCAGGAGATGAATTCCCCCGCCGGCAGCCAGGCATCATTCTGGCCGAGTTGCATGCGGACAGGACTTTCCTGATGGATGATCTTGCCCTTGGTGTCGAGTACCGGGAAGTAGGCAAGTTTGAGGCGTTTTGCCTTTAGTGCCTCTGTCAGCAACTGGCGCCATTCGGCTTCGTCCTGCTTCTGATGATGGCGGATATCGCCGGCTTCCATTACATGCAGCACATCCGGCGATTGCTGGCTGATTTCAGCGATGACCGTGCTGATCATGGCGTAGAGGTCGCTGATTTTGTCTTGTCGCTGGAAACGGGTACAGAGGGTTGGCAGGTTAAGGCCGTCCAGAGATGTATCTGTGCCAGTGGCTTTGCTGAGCAGTCCCTTGATGGTGGAAGCAAAGGCGTATGCATTTGACGCGCTGCTGGAAAAGACGGCGAAATCGGTGCCGGAAAGTCTGGCGGCAAGGGTGTCGGTCTCTTTTTCGGCAAAATCCTGCAGTGCCTGACCCATGCGGTGCAGCAGCGCATTGGTTTCGTCGTGTCCCAGGGTTTTGTCGATGCGGCTGAGGTCGTCGAGATGTGCGACAACCAGCAGTCCCTGATTGAAATCCTCTTCCTCACTGGTCATGGTGCTGACACGGTTGAAGAAATACGTGCGGTTCATCAGCCCTGATGTGCTGTCGTAATTTGCTTCCAGCCGCAGCTTTTCCAGTCTTCTGGTTTCCTCTGTCAGCATGTCGCGGACGCGCTCGGTCAACTGGTTCATGGTTTTCACCAGCAATCTGAATTCCTTTGTTTTGGGAACCGTGGACGTGACGAAGCGGCGTTCGCCGATGGCTTCTGCCTGTTGCACCACATGATTGAGTGGCCTTAGCAGGCGTTTTAGCAGCAGGGTGCCGAGCGCTGCGCCGAACAACCCGATCAGCAGGCTGACTGCGAACATGCGTTGACTGGCATCCCACAGGCCTTCATATGCAAAGCGCGCATCACTTTCGATACGCAAACGGCCATATTGCGACCAGCCGTCCTGCACCTGTGCATAGCCGGGATGAACATCCATTGCGGTCAATTTGACAAACCAGGCTGGCGCGTTGATCTGCTGGCTTTCTTTGCTACGCTCAAATATCAGATTGCCGTTGGGGTCTGATAGCCGGATCAACTGGTAATGACCAGTATCGAACTGTGCTGCAATCAGCAGCTCCAGATTGATGAGGTCTTTTTCCATCTGCGACATGGTGAGCGCCAGTGAGGAGGCGTTATCAATGTTCTTTTCCTTGATCTGTTCAATGACGTAGTCACGACTGGTTGAAACCATGGTGGCCAGGCTGGCGCTGAAGACAAGCACTACCAGCACGATTGTCGCGATCCAAAGTTGTTTGATTAAAGACATATTCAATACCTCATTTTAATTACTTTATACCTTCGTTACTGGCGCGTTCAAGTAAATCCCGCCAACGTGATAAATGCGCCGAGGAATCACCCCTGGAGCTCTTTGAATTACCTACCCACAAGCCATTACTGTTAAAACCAAATATCGGTTTGAGATCCGTTCGTCTGGAAGCGCCACGGATATCACTGATCAGATTGTCCAGAATCAGCGGTTCTGCATCCGGTGTTTTGTAATAGCTAAGCACCATGTGTGCCTGAAAGATGCGGCTGTTCGGTCCGCCGATCTGTGCACGGACATAGGTCAGTCTCAATTTGTCGTTAGATATGCCTAATTCGCGCAGGAACAGATACTTGGCGATGCTGAAATCCTCGCAGTCGCCGGCCTCGCGCCCGAGTGATTCCAATGGCGTCGCCCAATAGTCGGACTTGCCCCAGATATCGATATCATTGCCGAAGATGCGAATCTTCTGATTAACGAACATATTGATGCGTTTGAGTTTTTCCTCTTCGGTGGCGTCTTCCAACTGATTGAAGAGGGTTCTGAGGTCAGTGATGTTTTGTTGTCCGCGTGTGCCGTATTGCTGCGTGGCCAGGCTGAGCAAAAGATCGAAATTGATGGCGGCACCGCTATAGCCTGGAAGGGAAAATGCGAAGAAAAAAACAAAAATGCTGATGCTTGTGCAGAGGCAGGCTCTGTATCTGTGGAATGCATTTATAATCAGCGATCTAATCATTGTCCGTCGCTGACATTGAACCCGCTGGCTTTGTAATATGGCATGAGAGTTGCGATACGCATCATCAGGTAATTGCAGTTTAGGCTTGAAATTTGAAGATTAACCTGTTAATTTCCGTCATAACTTATTGAATAGATATAAAATAACCAAGCCTCTAGTGGCTTTAAGGTCAAGTTGGCACAATGAATCGGACAAAAAACAAGCACACAAACTGCCGAAATTTCATCACCGTTGTCATGCTCGCGGCGTTGAGTGTCCCGGCATTTGCTCATGCAGACACATTGCATACTTTACAGCAAATCGTTGAAAAGACGGTGACCACCAATCCGGAAGTGCAGGCCAGATACCATAACTTTACGGCAGCTGAGCAGGAAACTTTAGTTACACGAGGTCGTTTGCTACCGCAACTGAATCTGACCTCGACCTATCGTGATCAGGAAAAAATGGTACCGGATCCCGGCAATACCGGCATACCGGAAATGCGAACTGCGCTGGTACTGCGCCAATTACTGTTCGATGGCTTCATTACTTCCAATGAGATGAGCCGCCTGAGTCATGCTTCGCGTGTGCGTTTCTATGAATTGCAGAGCACCATGCAGAAAGTAGCGCTGGAAGCTACGCGCAGCTATCTCGATATTCAACGCTATCGGCAGTTATCGGACTATGCGAAAGACAACTACGTCACTCACAAACAGTTCTATGACCGTATCGAAGAGCGGGTGCTGGCAGGGGTTGGCCGTAGGGTCGACCTGGAGCAGGCCAGCGGCCGTCTGGCACTGGCAGAAGCTAATCTGCTGACGGAGCTGACCAATCTGCATGACACTATGGCCAATTACCAGCGGCTGGTCGGTGAGTTGCCGCCAGACACATTGCCGGAAATTGATCTTGCTGCACTCGGTGTTTCTCCATCTGCGGTGGAAGCGCTGAATTTAGCCTATAAGCAGAATCCTGACCTCTTGGCTGCGATTGAAAATATCGTGGCGACCGAGAACGAAGTGAAAAGCAAGCGAGGCAGCTATATGCCGCGCCTGGACTTGCAGGCAACCAAGGTGCTTGATACCAGTTCCGACGGCAGAAACAGTGCCCAGGCTGCCGATGTGCTGGAGTTGACCCTCAATTTCAATCTGTTCAATGGTCTTTCCGACCGTTCTGCCATCAGCCAGGCCGCAGAAAAACTGATCAGCACGCAAGACCTGCGCGACAAGGCCTGTATCGACACACGGCAGACAGTGGTGATTGCCTATAACGATATCGAGCGTTTGCGTGAGCAACTGGTCTATCGTGATCAGCATCAGTTGTCGATCGAGAAAGCACGCGAAGCCTACCGCCGCCAGTTTGATATTGGTCAGCGTACCTTGCTTGACTTGTTGGATACCGAGAACGAATACTTCCAGGCAAGACGCGCATATGCCAATACCGAATACGACATGAAAGCCGCTTTTGCGCGTACGTATGCGGGGCAGGGCGAACTGTTGAACAAGCTCGGCGTGGTGCGTGCCGGCTTACCTGACTATGGCCGTGCCGAGTATTTCGACCGGCAGAACGTTTGCCAAGTCGTAGCACCCAGCATGCCCAAGGTGGACAAAAAAGAACTGCTGGAGAGAGCCAAGCCGCTCAGTGACAGCATGAAGCCGCCAGCGATCAATATCCCTGAACAGAAATCCCGCCCCTGAGTCAGGAGTCTGTGGTGCTGGCACGTGTCGAAGGCTGGGGCAACGCTTGGGAAAGCCGGAATCTTGACGGTTACCTCAGTATTATGCGGAAAGATTCACGCCATCCTACGGCATGAGCAAGGCTGAATGGCTCAAGCAGAGAACTTACCGGATCAGAACCCCGGACAGAATCAAACTGGGGCTGAAGAACATCAAGGTTGTCGTTGATGACGACAAGGCGGTGGCGAATGTGCAGATGCCGCAGATGGTACTCGCCAGCTTCGGTCAGGAATGCGATAACTCGCAGCGTTACAAAGACGAAGTTCGTAAAGAGTTGGGCTTTGAGTTGATTGAAGGCAGTTGGCAGATCGTGCGCGAGTCTGTTGTCGATTGCGTCAATCATCCATGTCAATGGCAAGTCAAAAAAGTCGGAGATACGGTAGTGCTGTCACGCCGGTTGAAAGCGATGTCACAGCTGCATTGAACCAATGGAAGAGTGCCTGGGAGCAGCATGACTATGATGCTTACATCGCCATGTACGCTGAAATTTTCGCTCCGCAGAAATTTGCCGACAGACAAGCGTGGCTGAAGGACAGAAAAGACAATCTGAAAAAAAGCCGACGAGCTGAAATCAGCCTGAAGAACATCGGGATTGAAGAGAATGCTGACACGGCAATTGTCCGTTTCAAGCAGAACTACAAGACGAACAGCTACTCACTGAAGGCGGACAAGGAGTTGCATATGCAGAAAACTGACGGCAACTGGCGGATAGTGCAAGAGATCGTCAATTAAATGATTCTTGAAATATGCGGTCTGGCAGTTTATTTGAATGGCTGCTATCGCGTATTTTTCAATTAAAAAAATACCTTCATGGTGTTAGAATACGCTCCTTGTTTTATGTGCACCATCAGCGGTCGATCGACTGCCTGAAAGTCAGATCGCCCGGGTGGTGAAATTGGTAGACACAAGAGACTTAAAATCTCTCGACTTCACAGTCGTGCCGGTTCGACCCCGGCCCCGGGCACCAATTCTCTGATGACACAACAAGGAAAAGCCGCTATTTCGTTAGCGGCTTTCTTAGTTTCCATGACCCTTGTCTGTGCCTATGAGCTAGTTTTGCTCAGCTTTTTCAAATCATCGATGATTTCCTGCGAGTGTCTGGAAGTGTTTACGCTGAGATACACTTTTGCGATCTTGCCGTTTGGGTCTATCAGGTAAGTGTAACGCTTGGCTATTTTGATGATACCCAGATTTCTCAGTGCGCCATAACTGTCCGCCACCTTGCCGTCCTTGTCAGAAAGCAGGGGAAAGGGCAGGTTATATTTTTTGGCGAATTCTACATGCGAGTCAGTGTCGTCTACGCTTACACCTACAACTTTCGCATTGAGTTTTTCAATCTGGAACAGATCGTCGCGAAAAGCACAGGCTTCCTTGGTGCAACCCGGCGTGTCGTTCTTGGGGTAGAAATAAAGTACCAGCCATTTGCCGGAATAGTCCTTGAGCGTGTGGTTCTGCTGTTGAGCATCCGGCAAACTGAAATCAGGTGCTGAGCCACCAACCTTGGGTACATCCGCAGCGTAACTTATGGATCGGAATAACAGCAGAGTCAGGGCAATGGCGGCAATAATGATGACAAGTTTCATGACTATCCTCTGAGTAGTGGATTGGCGAGCATTATAGCTACACAAACTCATGACAGTTTTTATGATTCCAAATTCGCAGTAGCCAGAAATATGAGAAAATAACGACGCTGCCCCCGTAGCTCAGTGGATAGAGCATCCCCCTCCTAAGGGGAGGGTCGCACGTTCGATTCGTGCCGGGGGCACCAAACACTAAAAAAGCCACTGTTAATTCGTGGCTTTTTTGGTTTTCAACTGATGACCCACCAGTCATTAGGTAATGGACTTGCGTGATTTTCTTTAATCCGCTGAAACTGGCGCGCAAATGCACAAGGCGCCGGGAGGTGCCTTGTGCATTGAAGGAACGAAAGGTCGATTAACCGAACTTGCCGGTAATGTAGTCCTCGGTTTCCTTGCGTGCAGGATTGGTGAAGATCTTGTCGGTATCGCCGTATTCCATCAACTCACCCAGATACATATAGGCGGTGTAGTCCGAGATACGCGCAGCCTGTTGCATGTTGTGGGTAACAATCAGAATCGTCAGCTTGTTACGCAGTTCTGACATCAGTTCCTCAATGTTGGCCGTGGCGATCGGGTCCAGTGCCGAGGTCGGCTCGTCGAACAGCATGATTTCCGGGTCAGTCGCCAGGGCGCGGGCGATACACAGACGCTGCTGCTGGCCACCGGACAGGTTGAAGGCGAGATCGTGCAGGCGGTCTTTCACTTCATCCCAGATGGCGGCGCCTTTCAGAGCTTCTTCCACCTTGTCGTCGATGATGCGCTTGTTGCGCTCACCCCGCACACGCAGGCCATAAGCCACGTTCTCGTAGATGGACTTGGGGAAGGGGTTGGGTTTCTGGAAGACCATGCTGATACGCATGCGCACTTCGATCGGGTCGACACCGGCGCCAAGCACATTGGTGTTGTCGGGATGCATGACGATCTGGCCTTCATATTTGTTGCCGGGATAAAGATCATGCATGCGGTTGAAGCAGCGCAGAAAAGTCGATTTGCCGCAGCCGGAAGGGCCGATCAATGCGGTGATTTTCTTTTCATAGAGCGGCATGTTGATACCCTTCAGGGCTTGATGGCCGCCGTTGTAGATGAAGTTCAGGTCGCGCGACTCGGCTTTCAGTGGGGTGGTGACAGTAACCATATTCGAGATTCCTAAATAATATTCTTGAGTGAGTTGCTAGCCGGCAATGCTTACTGCCACTTGATTTTCTTGCGGATGTTGTAACGCATCCTGATGGCGATGCCATTCATCAGCAAGGTGACGACGATAATCACAGCGCCTGCAGCGGCGGCGTTGACATGGAAGTCGGCGCCCGGCCGCGAGAGCCAGCTGAACATCTGGATCGGCAGTACGGTAAAGCCAGACCAGAGCCAGTCGAAGTTGAGGAAGGGTGCAGAAGTAGTGACTGGTGACGGTGGCAGGAAGGCGATAAAGGTTAGCGCGCCGATGGTGATGACTGGTGCGGTTTCGCCGATGGCACGCGCCATGCCGATGATGACGCCGGTCAGGATACCGCCGGTGGCATAGCGCACCACATGCTGTGAAACTACTTGCCATTTGGTGGCACCGACCGCATAGGCCGCTTCGCGGATGGCGACCGGGATGCTGCGTATCGCTTCGCGGGTGGCAACGATGACGACCGGCAGGATCAACAGGCCCAGTGTCAGGCCGGCAGTCAGGATGCTGGTGCCGAAATCCAGAATATAGACGAATAGCCCAAGTGCCAGCAAACCGTAGATGATCGAAGGTACGGCGGCCAGATTGGTGACGTTGACTTCGATCACTTCGGACAGCCAGTTTTTCTTGGCATATTCCTCAAGGTAGATCGCAGCGGCGACGCCCATGGGCACGGCCGAGATGAAAGTGATGATCATGACCAGGGCGGAGCCTACCAGTGCCGATAGTAGGCCGGCATCGGCTGCACGGCGCGATGGGAAACTGGTGAAAAAATCCCAGGACATCAGTTTGGGATAGCCGTCCATGATCAGGTCAATGAACAGCACCAGCAGCGTCAGCAGAATCAGCATGATGAACGACAGACCGACTGCGCCGAACAGGTAGTCGTTCAGCTTGTGGCGCTTGATCATGGAGCGGACTGCGTCCAGATCCTTCAATGTGGATGCTTCTGTATTCATGTTAGTAAGCCTCGCGGAATTTCTTGCGGGTAAAGTGACCCAGCAGATTGAAGAACAGGGTCATCAGCATCAGTACCAGGCCGGCGGCGAAGATGCTCTGATAGCCGATACTGCCGTGTGGCAGGTCACCCATGGCGACCTGTACGATGTAGGCGGTAATAGTCGCGGCCGAATCCATCGGGTTGAATGTCAGGTTGGGTTGCTGGCCGGCGGCAATCGCAACCACCATGGTTTCGCCAACGGCACGCGAGATCGCCAGAATGTAAGCGGCAATAATGCCGGAGATGGCGGCCGGCGTGACGACGCGAATCGCGGTCTGGAAGCGGGTAGCACCCATCGCATAGGAACCCTCGCGCATGCTCATGGGAACCGCGCGCATCGCATCTTCGGAAACCGAGGCAATATAGGGGATGACCATGATGCCGATGACGATGCCCGGGCCCAGCATGTTGAAGGTGGGCAGCCCGGGGATGAACTTCTGCAGCAAGGGCGTGACCAGCAACAGGGCAAAGTAGCCGAAGACGATAGTCGGCACACCTTCCAGTAGTTCGAGGATAGGCTTGACGGTTTCACGTACCCGGTGCGAAGCGAACTCGGAAAGATAGATGGCCGCTATGGTGCCGACCGGGATAGCAAAGGCCAGCGCGATGGCGGCTGTGGTTACTGTCCCCGAGACCAGCGGCATGATGCCGTAATGGGCATCGGCGAACAGCGGCGTCCATTGCGTGTCGGTCAGAAAGTCCCAGAGCGAGACATGTTCGAAGAAGGTATAGGATTCATAGAGCAGAATGCAGACGATGGCGATGGTCGTAAAGACGGCAGACATCGCTGCCAGCAGCAGCAGCAGCTCGATGCCGCGCTCGATTAAGTTGCGCCGGAATTTCTTGGCGAGTCTGTCGCTGATTTCTAGATCCATAGGTTTTTTTAACACTTGATTAGCCGTATTCACGTTGATTTGACTCTCGCATTGTAACGGATTTGAATTCTCAGACGGTAAACCGGGGCGACTTGGTCGCCCCGGTTATCGACTTTTGGAGCTTGGTATTACTTGATGCGAGAGAGCAGGTCTTCAATCTTGACACCGATCTCAGCGTGACCGCCGAAGCCGCTACCCGGCTTCAGTGCCTTCCAGTGGGCAACGACAGCTGCCTGGTCTTTAGCTGGCAACGGAACGTACTTCACTTCCTCGATCAGCGGGCGGCTCTTTTCCAGGTAGAAGTCAACAAACGCCTTCACATGTGGCTTGAAAGCACCGGAGGTGGCGTTGACGTAGATGAAGATTGGGCGTGCCAGCGGCTGGTAAGTACCATCTTCAATAGTTTGCTTGGATGGCAGCACAGCTGGCTTGCCTTCTTTCTCGATAATGGCAACAGCATCCAGTGTGTCTTTGTTCTCTTCATAGTAGGCATAACCAAAGTAGCCCAGGCCGCCTTCATTGCCTGCAACACCGCGTACCAGTACGTTGTCATCTTCAGAGGCTGTAAAATCGCCGCGGCTGGATTTGGACTTGCCGACGATGGCTTCGGTGAAGTAATCGAACGTACCGGAATCTGCACCCGGACCAAATAAGGCAACAGGACTATCTGGCCAAGCCGGGTTTACCTGCTTCCAGGTCTTCACCTTGCCTTGTGCAGCCGGTTCCCAAAGTTTCTTCAGTTCGGCTACGGTCATTTTCTTGGCAAACGAATTTTTCTTGTTGATCACAACAGTAATTGCGTCGAATGCAACCGGCAGTTCGATGAACTGAACGCCGTTGGCCTTGCAGTCGTCGATTTCCTTTTGCAGGATAGGACGGGAAGCGCCGGAGATGTCGGTCTCGCCACGGCAGAACTTCTTGAAACCGCCGCCGGTACCGGAGATGCCGACCGTGACCTTGGTCTTGGTGGCTTTCTGGAATTCTTCGGCAACCGCTTCAGTCACCGGATAAACCGTGCTGGAGCCGTCGATCTTGACGATCTTTTCGTTGGCAAAAGCAGTAGGGGATGAGAAGGCCGCTGCGACAACTGCAGCAACACCCAGGGTTTGTACGAGTTTGAATTGCATTACAACCTCCATCATTAAAAAAACGTTCAGCAAAGCACGGAATGTCTGCATCGCATGTTTGCGATAACGGGTGCACTTTAATGACGAAAGATGACGGTTTTGTGACAAATATGAAGAAAGCCGGATTGGTGGTCCGGCGCTGAATGTAAAAAAGCCCCGAGTTTTCAGTTCGGGGCTTTGTAGTATTTACTGATGCAGGAAATGTTATGACAGATTAGTGCGAACGCGCCCTAGATGCGCTTCAAGAGATCTTGAATTTTGATGCCGACCTCCGGCTCGCCGCCAAAGCCGGTGCCGGTTTTTCTGGCCTGCCAGTGTTCAATCACGGCTGCCTGTTCTTCGTCCGGTAAGGGAATGAATTTGACTTCCTTGATCAGTTCTTCAGAATTTTGCAGATAAAAATCAACAAAATCCCTGACGTGTGCCGCTTCTGCTGATTTTGCATTGACATAGATAAAAAGCGGGCGGGAAAGTGGCTGGTAGGTGCCGTTCATGACATTTTCTTCGGACGGTGCAACAGCTTCTCCGCCTGCCTTGGCGATAATGGGCACAGCCTTGATGACTTCCTGATTCTCGGCAAAATACGCAAAGCCGAAATAACCGATAGCGCCGAGGTCGCCGCTCACGCCTCTGACGATGACATTGTCATCTTCGGAAGCCGTAAAATCGCCGCGGCTTGACTTGGCCTTGCCCATGATGGCTTCCGTGAAATAATCAAACGTACCGGAATCCGAGCCGGCGCCAAACAGTCTTAGCGGTCTGTCAGGCCAGGCTGGGTTGACCTGATTCCAGTGGGTGATGACATTCTGCGCCGCTGGCTCCCACATGGTTTTGAGTTCATCGACAGTCATGCTGGAGATGAAATCGTTGCCGGGGTTGATGACCACGGTCAGTGCATCATAGGCAATCGGCAGCTCGATGTACTCGATACCGGCTGCTTTGCATGCTTCCATTTCCTGATGCAGGATGGGGCGGGAAGCCTGCGTCACGTCAACCTCGCCGCGGCAGAACTTCTTGAAGCCACCGCCGGTGCCGGAGATGCCTACTGTCGTTCTGATCTTCTTTGCAATCTGGAATTCTTCGGCAATTGCTTCCGTTATCGGGAAAACCGTGCTGGATCCATCAATCCGTACAAGGAATGATGCGGCCTTTTCTTCCGAACAGGCGCTCATGCCTCCCGCCAGCAAAATTATGGACAGTGCTTGCAGCCACTTGCCCGTGGCAAATCTGGTCTGAATCGAATTGAATCGCATGTAAGCCTCAGCGTGTTGGGTTAATTTGCATTTTAACAAATGCATCGTCGACCTTCATAAATGATTTCATCTGTTGTCAGCAGGCAGCCGTGGTCCCAGCTTAATGTATAATCCCGGATTATCCATTAAGCGGTGCTTTGCACCTACGCGGGCGCTGGCGGGCGGTTTGCGGCGTCTTTCCGCCCCCGCTTCGCGCCCATAGACCCGGCTATGGGCTTGTCGCGGGTGCAAAAATCCACTCGCAAATCGCCTCGCCATCATCCAGCGTCCTAATGGATAAATGGATAATCCGGGATAATTGCGGCTTTTAAAATCAACCACATTCAATAAGACAGAATCAGTATGGAAGCAGAGCACCTCAATCAGATCAGCTATCGTCTCGAAGACCTTGCGGAGCGCAGTCAGGCACTTCGGGGGTATCTTTGACTTCGAGACCAGGCAACAGCGTTTGCAGGAAGTCAGCCTGCTGCTGGAAGACCCCAATGTCTGGAACGACAACGAGCGTTCGCAGAAGCTGGGCAAGGAAAGACGTGAGCTCGAATTTGTCATCAACAATCTTCTGAAGATCGAGCATGGCCTGCGCGATGGCCGCGATCTGTTCGAGATGGCGCGCGAGGAGAACGATGACGAGACCTTGCTCAGTGTCGAAGCCGACGGTCTCGAACTGGAGCGCATCGTGGAAGATATGGAGTTCCGCCGCATGTTCTCCAACGAGATGGACAGCAATAACTGCTTCATCGATATTCAGTCCGGCTCCGGTGGTACCGAGGCACAGGATTGGGCCTCCATGCTGCTGCGCATGTATCTGCGCTATTGTGAACGGCGTGGTTTCAAGGTCGAGGTGCTGGAAGTGACCGAAGGCGATACCGCCGGCATCAAGGGCGCTTCGCTCAAGGTGTCAGGTGATTATGCCTATGGCTATTTGCGTACCGAATCCGGCGTGCACCGGCTGGTGCGCAAATCGCCGTTCGATTCCGGCAATCGTCGACATACTTCATTCGCCAGTGTTTCCGTCTACCCGGAAGTGGATGATTCGATCGAGGTCACCATCAATCCGGCCGATCTGCGCATCGACACCTATCGCGCTTCCGGTGCCGGTGGTCAGCACATCAACAAGACCGATTCCGCCGTGCGTATCACGCATGAGCCGACCGGTATCGTCGTCGCCTGCCAGAACGACCGTTCGCAGCATCGCAACAAGGATGAGGCGATGACCATGCTGAAGGCGCGTTTGTATGAGTTCGAGCTGCGCAAGCGCAATGAGGAAAAGCAGGCGCTGGAAGACGCCAAGACCGACATCGGCTGGGGCCACCAGATCCGCAGTTATGTGCTGGACCAGTCGCGCATCAAGGATCTGCGTACCAACGTCGAAATCGGCAATACCCAAGGCGTGCTGGATGGCGACCTTGATCCATTTATATCAGAGAGTTTGAAGCAGGGCGTCTAAAATCTTGAACCACGGAAAAGCACGTCATTCCGGAAATTGCGAAGCAATTATCCGGAATCCAGTTGATTTATAACCGGATAGCGGTTGCGTTTTCCCGGTTCGCACATTGGTTCGACCGGAATAAGTGACAGACAATTGTTTCGTGATTCATGAATTTCTTCGTGCTCTTTGCGTGCTCTGTGGTTAAATTTTTTAAAGTTTTTTTTAAAGGTTTCAAATGGAAGATCATATTTCTGAACAGCAGGATGAAAATCACGTCATTGCAGAGCGTCGCGCAAAGCTGAAGGCGATTCGTGAAGCTGCAAAATCCAATGGCACAGCAGCTTTCCCCAACGACTTCAAGCCAGGTTACCAGGCTTCGGTTTTGCATGCCGAGTTCGGCGGTTTCGACAATGAAGTGCTGGAGCCGAAGGCGGTCGAGGTCAGCATCGCCGGCCGCATGATGCTGAAGCGCGTAATGGGCAAGGCCAGTTTTGCCACTGTGCAGGATAGCAGCGGCCGTATCCAGCTGTTCATCTCCAGGGAGAATATTGGCGAAGAGCTTTACGATGCTTTCAAGAAATGGGATATGGGCGACATCCTTGCCGCCGAGGGCGTGCTGTTCAAAACCAGGACCGGTGAACTTTCTGTCAAGGTGTCCGGGCTGCAGTTGCTGACCAAGTCCCTGCGCCCATTGCCGGAAAAATTCCATGGCTTGCAGGATCAGGAAGCCAAGTATCGCCAGCGCTATGTGGATTTGATCGTTTCCGAAGAAACACGCGCTACGTTCATTGCCCGTAGCAAGGTGGTGTCAGAGATTCGTGCTTTCATGTTGGAAAATCAGTTCCTCGAAGTCGAGACCCCGATGCTGCATCCGATTCCTGGCGGCGCATCGGCCAAGCCTTTCATCACGCATCACAACGCGCTGGATATGCAGATGTACATGCGTATCGCTCCCGAGCTTTATCTGAAACGTCTGGTGGTGGGTGGTTTCGAACGCGTGTTCGAGATCAACCGCAACTTCCGTAACGAGGGCTTAAGCGTACGTCACAATCCCGAGTTCACGATGATGGAGTTCTATGCCGCCTATACCGATTATCTGTGGCTGATGGACTTCACCGAGCGCTGCATCCGAGCCGCTGCCATTGCTGCCTGCGGTTCTGCTGTCGTGCAGTATCAGGGCCGCGAACTGGATCTCTCCAAACCGTTCGAGCGTCTGACCATAGTCAGTGCCATTCAGAAATATGCGCCGCAATATACGCTTGAACAGCTGCATGACGATGCGTTCCTGCGTGCGGAACTCTTGAAGTTTGGCGTCAAGCTATTCGATCATGCCGGTCTTGGTGCGTTGCAACTGGCATTGTTTGAAGAAACGGCAGAAGCACAATTGTGGAACCCGACCTATATCATCGATTATCCAGTCGAGGTTTCGCCATTGGCACGTGCATCGGACAACAATCCCGAAATCACCGAGCGCTTCGAACTGTTTGTCACCGGCCGCGAGATCGCCAATGGCTTCTCCGAGCTGAATGACGCCGAAGACCAGGCCGCGCGCTTCCACGCACAGGTGGCAGCGAAAGAGGCGGGGGATAACGAAGCTATGTATTACGATGCCGATTTTATCCGCGCACTGGAATACGGCATGCCGCCAACCGGCGGTTGCGGTATCGGCATAGACCGTCTGGTGATGCTGCTGACCGACAGCCCAAGCATTCGCGATGTGATTCTGTTCCCGCACATGCGGCCGGAGCATCAGTGATATGCGTCTGTGATTAACGACGCAAAAAGACATTTGCAATCAGCAAGTTAATCATGACAACAGAAAAACCGTCGCTATATAGCGACGGTTTTTCTGTTTCCAGGTCTTTGTTTTTCTGTGGGGATTTTCTATCCATTTGATTAATTTGAATAAATTAATGGCGGCACAAGCGTTGCTATAAGGTTTAAGGGAGCGCATTTGCCGCCGATTATTCAACCATTCAGAGAGGTCACTATGTTAAACAAGCAAGGTCTTTTCAGTCGTCGCAATCAAACTGAGGAATCACAACCACCCGTACTGAGCTCGTTAAGTCAGATGAACGCACAGGATAAATTGAATTCCCATACCAGGAGTGTGCAAGGTAAATCTTCCTCGCTGTCCCCTGGACATCTGGCGGCAATCGAGTCGGCAACTTCCCCGTCCAGTGTCTCTTCAGTTGCTGAAACCAAGCCGGCTTTTTCGCCAGGTGAGCATGCAAAAGCGGAGCAGGGCGGCAGTCGCCTCATCGTCGGTCCTGATGTCAAACTGAAAGGTGCCGAGATCGAAGACTGTGACACGCTGGTGGTGGAGGGCAGGGTCGAGGCCACCATGGATAGCCGTGTGATCCAGATTACGTCGAATGGCTCGTTTTCCGGCAAGGTGGGCATCGATGTCGCTGAGATATATGGCAGTTTTGACGGTGAATTGACCGCACGCAGCCAGCTCATTATTCACTCCAGCGGTCGCGTCAGCGGTAAGATTCGCTATGGCAAGATTTATATCGAAGAAGGTGGTGAGCTATCCGGAGATATTGCTTCCATCAATGCCAAGGAAAGCTCCTTGGATAAATTGGGTGTTTCCCGTCTGTCTCAGACAACAAAATAAAACGCTTCTTTTCTCTGAGTACCTTTACACACATCAAAGAATTCAATCGGTCTTTATCCTGTTTTTCTGAAGGAAATTATTTTATTAATTAAATCAACTTACTGAATTGTATTTAAACTCAGATGACGAGCGCATGGATTGTTGTTTTTTTACAACAATCCATGCGCTTTTTCATTTTGCGTCATCAATCTGTCACACAAGTTTCGCAGAATCGCTCCGTGTTGAAATTCAACCCAATGTTTTTTTTAACCAGGAGTATGACGAATGAAACAAGCAAAACTACGTGGCGTGATTGCTGCCGTGTCCGGTGCTCTGCTGATGGGCTTCGGCGCAAATGCAATGGCCGATTCAACTAACGATATCGTCAATGCCTTGATTGCTAAGGGCGTGTTGACTGAAGAAGAAGGTTCCTTGTTGCTCAAGGGTCGTGCAGGCGAAAAAGAAGCCGCTGAAAAGAAGAGTAAGAATGCAGTCACTGCAACTTACAAAGACGGTATCGTGATTGGTACTGAAGATGGTAAGAACAGCCTGACAATCAATGGTCGCTTGCATGCTGACGCACGCTGGTATGACTATGACGAAGATAATAATGGTTCCGCTGCACTCAGTTCTACTGGATCTGATACCTACGATGTCCGTCGTGCCCGTATTGGTGTAAAAGCCCGTTTTCTTGATTACTATGAGGGTGAAGTTGTATTTAACGGTACGGGCTCCGCACCAGTACTCGACGTTGCCTATCTTAACGTCGCTTGGTGGAAGCCGGTTCAGTTCCGTGTCGGCCAGTTCAAGATGCCATTCAGTCTGGAGCAGTTGACCAGTTCCAATAACATCGACTTCGTCGAACGCAGTTTTGTCGATGCTTACATTCCTGCCAAGGAAATCGGCGCCATGGTCCATGGCTCCCCAATCAAGGGCGTGACTTATGCTTTGGCAACATCCAACGGCCGTGGCCAAAATGGCGTAGAAAACGACGTTCGCGTGGATAACAAGGATATCATCGGCCGCGCAACGATCAACTTCGCAGAAATCATGGATAACAAGGACATGGTGCTGCATGCCGGTCTGGCTTTCTCCGAAGGGGATATTTCCAAGGGTGATGGTGCAGCTGCATTTGGTGGGAATCGTGGTACAGAAGCACGCGGCGCATCATTCTTCACGGCGCCTGTAGTTTCTTCTACGAATCTGGTTAATGCAGAAGTTGATCGTAGTCGTCTGGGCCTGGAAACAGCCTTGGCATATGGTCCATTCAAGGTTCAAGGCCAATGGGTTAAGAATGAGTTTGACTTCGATACTGCCACACGTGGCTATGACCCTGAAGTTAAGGCCTGGTATGCAGAAGCCTTGTGGACAATCACTGGTGAATCCCATGCAAGCCGTTATAGAAACGGCGCATTCAGCGGGATCAAGCCAAAGAACAACTTCGATCCTAAAACACTCTCGGGTGGTGCTTGGGAAGTGGGTGTCCGCTATAGCAAGTTCGATGCAAGCGACTTTGATACCGTTGGTTTAAGAGGTGGTGCGGGTACTGATGCACAAGTGACTACCAAAGCGAGTGGTTTTGCCAAGGCTGATGCTTGGACGATGGGTGTGAAGTTTGTGCCTAATCCACATGTGCGATTTATGCTTGATTACGTCAAGACTGACTTCGAAGATGCGATCAATAACTTTGCTGGTGTTAGCGTAAATGGTAAAACCGAGGATGATGAAAAAGCCATCCTTTTCCGTACCCAGTTCGCGTTCTAAGTTGACTTCGTAATCTCCTCCTGTTGTAAGCAGCAATAAAAGCCCGCGCAAGCGGGCTTTTTATCTTTTGATTGATTTCGAGGTGACCATGACGTCCTGCCGTCTCAACTTTTTGCTTTTTGCTCTGCTCATGCATGTCGGATCCGCGCTGGCTGCGGATGCGCCTTATTTGCGTCCGCTAGTGCCGGGCTGGGAGGTTCGCTCCATTCTGACCGTAGGTGAAGCGGCTGCCAATGGTTATCGCATGGCAGGGATTCCGGATGGTCTGGGCGCAATGAAAAATGCGGATGGTACGATATCCGTGTTCATGAACCATGAGATTCCCGGTGACATGGGTGTGCAGCGCCGCCATGGCGCGACGGGCGCTTTTGTTTCTCACTGGGTGCTGGATATTGAAAGCCTGAAGGTAATGCGTGGTGAAGACTGGATCAGGCAAGTCGGATTATGGTCAGCTGGCCGGCATATCATGCAGCCGGGAGCCACGCTTAATCGTTTATGTTCGGCTGATTTGCCGCCTTTATCCGCAGTGTTTCATGCCGCAAGCGGCAAGGGGTTTGATGGCCGGTTATTTTTAAGCGGTGAAGAAACCAAAACTGGCGGTCGTGCGTTTGCTCATGTTTTGACCGGAGAAGAAGCAGGCATCAGTTATGAGCTGCCGTATCTGGGCAAAATTGCCTGGGAGAACGTGGTGGCACACCCGGCAACCGGCGAGATGACCCTGGTGATGGGCATGGACGATACACCGGGCGGTCAGGTGTATGTGTATATTGGCCGGAAGCTGGCGCACGGCAATCCGGTGCAGCGGGCCGGATTGATGAACGGTGATTTGTTCGCGGTCAAGGTGACTGGCGAGCGTTTTGTTTTGATGCCTCTGGGCGATGTGTCCGGCATGGATGGCATGATACTGGAAGAGGCAAGCAGGAAGGCCGGAGCTACCATGTTCTTGCGTCCCGAGGATGGCGCATGGGATACGCGTGATTCCCGCGTATTTTATTTTTCGACAACGGACAAGGTGGATGGCAACAGCCAGTTGTTCCGCATGGCATTTGATGATTTGAGTCAGCCGGCGCGGGGCGGCGAAATTAGCGCTGTGCTGAATGCACGGGATATTGGCGCGCAGATGTTCGATAACCTGACGGTAAATGCGGATGGCGAAGTATTACTGCAGGAAGATCCGGGCAATCATCCGCATCTGGCTGCAATCTGGAAATTCAACCCGAAGTCGGGCAATGCGGAAAAAATTGCGGAAGCGGCAAGCAACCGTTTTGGCGATACCGCGCATGCCGGTTTCATGACGATAGATGAGGAAAACTCCGGCATTATCGAGATTACGGCATTGGTGGCAGGCGCGCCCTGGGCCGATTCATCCCGGCGTTATTATCTGAGTGTCATGCAGGTACACATGCCGGCAAGCGATCAGGCATTGGTCGAACCTGGTCAATGGTACATGCTTGAAGGGCCATCGAAACCATGAGGAATTGACCAGACAGTTCTGGATTGTCACAAAAAATTCAAATTTGATTGGAAAAATTACGCTTAATATTGATGCGCGTTCAATTTCAATAACGAAAGTGTCATATGAAGATAGGTAAGCCGGAATACATGAAAAAAGCGCTTCTGCTGAGTGAGGATGAACAGCAGAAGATAATGTCGCGCATGAGCGGCAAACTGCCCAAACGTCTGTTCAAGGACAAGCTGAGCGTGGAAGAGGCGATTGCGATTCAGCTGGAGATCGAAGAGGAGCAGCTGGCGGAGTGGCGCAAGAACTGGGCGAAAATCAGAAAACAGGATGACGAGAAGAAATCCGTGGCAGAGTCAAAGTCTGCAACAAAATCTGCCGCATCTGCGCCGGCAAAGACCAAGGCAGCAGCTCCGGCCAGTAAACCTGCAACTAAAGTGGCGGCTGCGAAAACTTCAAGCGGCGCGGCCGGAGCAAAAGCAGCCGGCAAGCGCCAAACCTCTGGCAAGCCTGAAACTGCAGGCAAGGCCGTAAAATCTGGAGCCGCAAGTAAGGCTGGCTCAAAGTCCTAGAATCAGCGGTGGCCTTCCTTGGCCATGTTGATGGAGTATCGGGGGATTTCGACGACCAGGTCCTGGTCGTCGACAATTGCCTGGCAGGATAAGCGTGAGTTGGGCTCCAGCCCCCAAGCTTTGTCCAGCAGGTCTTCCTCGTTCTCGGCAGCCGGATTCAGGGAGTTGTAACCTTCGCGCACGATGACATGACAGGTCGTGCAGGCGCAGACCTTGTCGCAGGCATGGTCGATATCGATGTCGTGATTCAGCAGGTTGTCGCAGATGGATACGCCTTTTTCGGCCTCGAAGGCGGCGCCTTCAGGACATAATTCTACGTGCGGCAGTACGATGATTTGTGGCATTCCTTGATCCCTACAGTTCCAGTGTGTTCAGTTTCTGGCCAGCCAGTGCCTTGCGTACTGAGGCGTCCATGCGTCTTGCGGCGAATTCCTCGGTAGCGTGATTGAGCGCTTCGACCGCATCGTGAATCTCGTGGCTGTTGCCGGTTTCCATCAGGTTGCGGAGTTGCTCCATACTGACTTCTATCTCTTTTCTCTCGGTTTCCGAAAGTAAGCCTCCATCCTGTTTCAGGGCGGCGGTGATCGCTTCCAGCAGACGCTCGGCATCCACGCGGGCTTCCTGCAATGCCCGCGCCTGTTTGTCAGACTCGGCTGCGCTGAAGGAGGATTGCAGCATGTCGGCGATCTCGTCCTCGCTGAGGCCATATGATGGTTTGACTGTGATATGGGATTCCACGCCGCTGGTTTGTTCTCTGGCGGTCACGGACAGCAGACCGTCCGCATCCACCTGAAAAGTCACGCGTATGCGTGCCGCACCTGCTGCCATGGGTGGTATTCCCCGCAACTCAAAACGTGCCAGCGAACGGCAGTCAGACACCAGCTCGCGTTCGCCCTGGACGACATGGATGCTCATCGCCGTCTGGCCGTCCTTGAAAGTGGTGAAGTCCTGCGCGCGCGCGACCGGCAGTGTCGAGTTGCGCGGGATGACGCGCTCGGTCAGTCCGCCCATGGTTTCCAGGCCAAGAGACAAGGGGATGACGTCCAATAGCAGCAGATCGTTTTCGCTGCGGTTGCCGGCCAGTACATTGGCCTGAATTGCCGCACCGAGAGCAACCACCTTGTCCGGATCCAGATTGGTCAGCGGGTCCTGGCCGAAGAATTCGGCGACAGCATGACGAACTTGAGGCATGCGCGTGGCACCGCCGACCATAACGATGCCTTTGACATCCTCTACGGCAAGACCTGCGTCGCGTAAGGCCTTGCGGGTCGGATTCAGGGTCTTGGTAATCAGGTGTTGTGTCAGTTCTTTCAGTTGGGCGCTGGTCAGTGTGAGGTCGACCAGATCGCCGCTCTGTAGCAGACTGGTGATGCGTGCATCGGCGTGATCAGTCAGCCATTCCTTGGCTTCACGCGATTTGGTCAGCAACAAGCGCGTATCTTCCGGGCTGATCGGCGGTAACTTGGCCTGTTCCAGTATCCAGCAGAAAATGCGGCGGTCGAAATCATCGCCGCCCAGTGCCGAGTCGCCATTGGTGGCCAATACCTCGAACACGCCTTTGCTCAGACGCAGGATGGACACATCGAAAGTGCCACCGCCCAGATCGTAGATGACATAAACGCCCTCCGAGGCGTTATCCAGGCCGTAAGCAACAGCAGCAGCCGTCGGTTCATTGAGCAGGCGCAGCACGGTCAGACCGGCCAGTCGCGCGGCATCCTTGGTGGCTTGGCGCTGGGCGTCGTCGAAATAGGCTGGGACGGTGATGACTGCGCCAGTCAATTCGCCACCCAGTGCTTTTTCTGCACGCTGTTTCAGTACCTTGAGGATTTCCGCCGAAACTTCCACCGGACTTTTCTTGCCGGCGCGGGTCTGGATCTGCAGCATGCCCGGTGTGTCGACGAACCTGTATGGCAACTGTGCGGTGTCGCTAACGTCTTTCAGTCCGCGGCCCATGAAGCGTTTGACGGAAACGATGGTGTTATGCGGATCCTGGCTTTGCTGTGCCTGGGCTGCATAGCCGGCTTCAATACTGCCGTCGGGTTTGTAATGTACGACAGACGGCAGCAGCGCGTGACCTTCCTCGTCGTGCAGTACTGTGCTCATGCCGCTGCGTACGGTGGCAACCAGCGAGTTGGTGGTGCCAAGGTCTATGCCCACTGCCAGCTTGTGCTGGTGTGGTGCTGCGCTCATGCCGGGTTCGGCGATTTGTAATAGGGCCATGGGTTAAATTCTACATCCTGTCGGCGGGTTTTCAGGCATCTTCCAGCTTGGAGATGGTTTGTTCGACGTCTGCCTGTACCTTGTCGATAAAACTGAGTTTTCTGACGGTGCCGGAAGCCTGCTCAAATGCCCGGTTTTTATCCAGTTGCTGCTGCAGGTCCTGCTGGAATTGCCTGGAAGATTTGCGCATCTCGGCAAGCAACCGATCCAGCGCATCGATGTCACGGGCGTCTGTTGCCTCTTCCATGGCTTCGCGCCATTCCATCTGCAACATCAGAAAGTCGCCGGGCATGGCGGTATTGCTGTCTTCCTGCGTATCGATGCCATGCAGTTGTAAAAGATAGCGTGCGCGCGAAGTCGGGTTCTTCAGCGTCTGATAGGCCTCATTGGCCTGCGTGGCAAGCTGCATGGACTTCAGGCGCTCTGCACCGGAAGCTGCAGCAAAACGGTCAGGATGGACCTCACTCTGTACCTTGCGATATTGTCGATTGAGCTTGTCGAGGTCGATGCTGAACTGCACCGGCAGGCCAAACAGCTCGAAGTGATTTTGAGTGATGCTCTGGGTCATGTCCGGGTCATGGTAGATACAGCTTGCTGGGCGCCTTGCGCATACAGCTCATTAAAGCAAAAGCCACACGCTTTGTGTGGCGGCGAAAGTGGGATTGCTGATGGAAAACCTGCGCGATGATCTGGTTCTATACCGTAAAGCTCTCGCCACAGCCGCATTCATCCTTCACGTTGGGGTTGTTGAACTTGAAACCCTCGTTCAGGCCTTCCTTGGCAAAATCCAGCTCAGTCCCGTCGATATAGACCAGACTCTTGGGGTCGATGATGACCTTGATGCCGCGACTTTCAAAAACCATATCCTCGGGTTTGGTTTCATCCACGAACTCAAGCGTGTAAGCCATGCCGGAGCAACCGGTAGTCTTGACGCCAAGGCGCAGGCCGATGCCCTTGCCGCGGTTGGCAAGGAATTTCTCCACACGCTTGGCGGCCGTTTCTGTCAGGGTGATGGCCATGCCTTACGCTACCTCTTTGTCCGTCTGTTTGGCTTTCAGGTCAGCCACGGCGGCCTTGATGGCATCTTCCGCCAGTACAGAGCAGTGAATCTTGACCGGCGGCAATGCCAGCTCTTCCGCAATGGCGGAATTCTTGATTTCTGCAGCTTCGTCCAGCGACTTGCCCTTCAACCATTCAGTCACCAGGGAACTGGAAGCGATTGCAGAACCACAGCCGTAGGTCTTGAACTTGGCATCTTCGATGATGCCGCTGTCGTTGACCTTGATCTGCAGTTTCATGACGTCGCCGCAGGCCGGCGCTCCGACCATGCCGGTACCGACGTGCGGGTCGTTCTTGTCCAGTGTGCCGACGTTACGCGGGTTTTCGTAGTGGTCTAATACTTTATCTGAATATGCCATTTCATTCTCCTTTTGCGTTTGAAATACATCGCAACCTCGGCGTTGACTGCGCTTCGCCGTACTATAAGTACTGTCTTCAGCTTGTCGCCTTGATTTTGCTTCCTATTTCAAACGTTGTCTCATTTCAAATCCTACTTAAAACTCAGTGATTTGTTCGCTGGGCTAGGCAGATGGCGGCGACATTTAGTTTTCTAAATGAGCCGCCAGCCAACAACGCCCAGCGGACAAAGAATGAGTTTTTAATGAGCTGCCCACTCTACCTTGGACAGATCAATCCCTTCCAGATGCATTTCCCACAATGGCGAGAGTTCGCGCAACTTGCCGATCTTGCTCTTCATCAGTGCTACCGTGTAGTCGATATCGTCTTCCGTGGTGAAACGGCCAATCGAGAAACGGATGGAGCTGTGTGCCAGTTCGTCCGAGCGACCGAGGGCGCGCAGCACGTAACTTGGTTCCAGGCTGGCCGAAGTACATGCCGAGCCGGAAGAGACTGCGATATCCTTCACCGCCATGATCAGCGATTCGCCCTCGACGAAATTGAAGCTGATGTTGAGGTTGTGCGGTACGCGTTGCTTGAGGTCGCCATTGACATAGACTTCTTCAATATCCTGCAGGCCGCTCAGCAGTCTGTCGCGCAGGCGGCGGATGCGCGCGTTTTCCAGTTCCATTTCTTCGCGGGCGATACGGAAAGCTTCGCCCATACCGACGATCTGATGCGTGGCCAGGGTGCCGGAGCGCAGGCCGCGTTCGTGGCCGCCGCCGTGCATCTGCGCTTCCAGCCGCACACGAGGCTTGCGGCGCACATACAGCGCGCCGATGCCCTTGGGGCCATAGGTCTTGTGCGCGGAAAAACTCATGAGGTCTACCGGCAGTTTCTCCAGGTCGATGGTGACCTTGCCGGTGGCTTGGGCGGAATCCACGTGGAAGATGATGCCGTGTTCGCGGCAGATGTTGCCGATGGCTTCGATGTCCTGGATCACGCCGATTTCATTGTTGACCAGCATGACCGAGGCCAGCACGGTATCCGGGCGGATCGCAGCCTTGAATTTCTCGATATCCAGCAGGCCATTCGGCTCCGGTTGCAGGAAAGTGGCTTCAAACCCGAGACGTTCCAGTTCGCGCACCGGGTCGATGACGGCTTTGTGCTCGGTCTGCACCGTGATGATGTGCTTGCCCTTGCCGCTGTAAAAATGCGCGGCACCCTTGATCGCCAGGTTGTTCGATTCGGTCGCACCGGAAGTCCAGATGATCTCGCGCGGGTCGGCATTGACCAGATTCGCCACTTCCTCACGTGCGTTCTCGACGGCCTTTTCTGCGACCCAGCCGAAAGAGTGGCTGCGCGACGCAGGGTTGCCGAAGTGCTCGGTGAGGTAGGGGATCATCTTTTCCGCAACGCGCGCATCTACCGGCGTGGTGGCGGAATAATCCAGATAGATTGGAGTTTTTACAGTCATCATCGATCCTAAATTAAATATCTTTCACTTGCTTATACTGCAATGGCGGTCAATTGCCGCAACCTTGTGATCTCTTGCTCAAGCACTGCCAGAAACGTATCGATCTGCTCCTGGCTGTTTTGCATGCCGAGGCTGACGCGAATCGCGCCTTTGGCCAGGTCGGGTTCCACGCCCATGGCCAGCAGCACGCTGCTAGGTTCAGAGCTGTCGCTGGAACAGGCCGAACCGCTGGCAACGGCAAATCCCTTGCGATCCAGTGCCATGACCAGAGTTTCGCCATCAATCTCGTTGAAGGCAAAGAAACTGGTGTTCGGCAAACGTACTGCAACTGCGCCAAATATGACCGCGTCGAGCTTGTTCAGGCCTCTTTCCAGACGCTCACGCAACGGGCGGATGTAACTGTTGTGTTGCGAAAGTCTGGATTGCATCAGTTCACAGGCAGCACCGAACCCGACGATGGCTGCGACATTTTCCGTACCGCTGCGTAAACCGCGCTCCTGTCCGCCGCCATGAATCATCGGCTGGATATCAATGCGCTTGTCCAGAATCAAGGCTCCCGCGCCCTGCGGGCCGTTGATCTTGTGCGATGACAATGTCATCGCGTGTACATTCAGTTCGGCAAAATCCACCTTGATCTTGCCCAGCGCCTGCACCGCATCGGTATGCAAGGTGGTGCCATGGCGTCTCGCGATTTCGGCAAGCTCGGTAACCGGCTGTAAAGCGCCGGTTTCGTTATTGGCCAGCATGACGGAGACAATGCTGGTATCGGCTTTCAACAATGCGTCCAGTTCAACTGCCTTGACGATGCCGCAATCGTCGACATTCAAGGCCGCCAGTTTCCAGCCGCGGTGTTTCATGGCGAGAGCGGGTCTGCTTACGCACGGGTGTTCAATCGCACTTGTTACGATTTGACTGACACCATAACTGCCAGCGATGCCGGTGATTGTCAGGTTGTTGGCTTCGGTGCCGCCAGATGTGAAAATCACCTGTGACGGATGTGCGTTTACCGCATTGGCAACCTGTTCGCGGGCACGTTCGATAGCGCTTCTGGCGTGTCGTCCGAAGCTGTGGCGGCTGGTCGGGTTGCCGTGCTGTTGTGTCATGAAGGGCAACATCGTTTCCAGCACGCCCGCATCCAGCGCGGTGGTGGCGTTGTGATCGAAATAGATGTTTGTGCTGTTCATGTCAGTCTGCTCAGGCAGGCACTGCTTCGATCACAGGTTGCATCGGGCATGGACGGTTGCCCATGACCAGTTTCTTGCCATCGACCTGTGAGGCCACGAGGTCAGCCAGCGTCACGCCGGACAGATATTCCAGTATCTTGCTGTTCAGCGTGGTCCAGAGATCATGCGTCATGCAACGACCTTCATCATGGCAATTCTCACGACCACCGCACTGGGTAGCATCGATCAACTCATCGACAGCACTGATGATCAGCGACACGGAAATCTCATCCTGCCCTTTGGCCAGGAGATAACCGCCACCAGGGCCGCGCACGCTCTTGACCAGGCCGTGACGGCGCAAGCGGCTGAATAATTGTTCGAGATAGGAAAGCGATATGTTCTGGCGCTCACTGATGCCGGCCAGGGTCACTGGCTTGTCGTGCTCGTTCAGCGCGAGATCGAGCATCGCGGTAACGGCAAAACGGCCTTTGGTTGTTAATCGCATGACATAGTTTCCTGAAGTATTTGGGTTCTCATTCGCTCCTTTGCCGTGATCCAGAGGATCCAGAAAGACGCTGCTTTCACCTTAATATCAATGGTGAAATTCTAGAATACCTTATTACTTTAGTCAACTATTTTATTGAGATGGTTCACATCAAAAGCCTTGCCGACTTCCGCATCCGTTTCAACGTCTGCGCCCAGTTTGGCAAGCTGTTCCATGACTTCCTGCAGTTTCTGGTCCTGCTTGGCTGCATGGTCGAGCAGGGCATGAATCGCCTTGGCCATGGGGTCATTCATATTGTCGCTGACGGCGTAGGCAGAAAAGCCGATTTTTTTCGCAAGGTCATCGCGTTGCTGGGTTTTGACTTCATCAAGAATGCGAGCCGGGATGCCGACAGCGGTGGCATCAGCTGGTACATCCTTGACGACCACGGCGTTGGAGCCGATTTTGGCATGTGCGCCAATGGTGATGGGGCCGAGCACCTTGGCACCGGCGCCGATCACCACACCCGTTTCCAGCGTCGGGTGGCGTTTACCCTTGTTCCATGAAGTGCCGCCCAGTGTAACCCCGTGATAGAGCGTGCAGTCGTCGCCAATGACGGCGGTTTCGCCTATCACTACGCCCATACCGTGGTCGATGAAGACGCGGCGGCCGATGGTGGCGCCAGGATGAATCTCGATGCCGGTGAGCCAGCGGGCGATATGCGAACTGAAGCGCGCCAGCCAGTAGAATCGCTGCTTCCAGACCCAGTGGGAGAAACGATGCATGATCAGCGCATGCACGCCGGGATAGGTCGTCAGAATCTCCCAACGGGTTCTGGCCGCCGGGTCACGTTCGAAAACGACGCTGATATCTTCTTTTAATTGACTGAACATACGATATTCTGACACAAAAACTTGACTATTTTAATCGGCAATTTTCGCGGATGGAGTGGTTTGGTTTGTTGTTTGTTCAGCCTGCTTCTTCATGCCGGTCTTGCTGCCGATCACCCGTGGTGAAACAGTCAGTTTCAGCACGCCGCGTAGAATGTTGACTTCCTCTTTCTCCAGATTGGCCCGCGCGTAGATGCGGCGCACACGCTGCATCAGTTTTTTCGGCTGTTCCGGGTTGTAATAGCCGATCTGGATCAGTACTTCTTCCAGATGCCGGTAAAAGTTCTCCAGTTCGTCGCTGGTGGCCAACTCACCGGTCTTGGCGGTTTGCACGGCATCCTGGCTCAGGCTCGCCATGCGAATCTCATAACACATGACCTGCACCGCGGCCGCCAGATTGAGTGAGGAGAATTCATGATTGGCGGGAATCATTGCCAGCAGTTGGCATAAATCCAGTTCGGCATTGGACAGGCCGCTCATCTCTGTACCAAATACCAAGGCTACTTGCTGATTGGACGCTACCGCAACCGCCCGTTCGGCCGCCTGCCGTGCAGGCAGCAACTCATGTGAAAGCTGACGTTTGCGTGCACTGAGGCCAATGACCAGCGCACAGCCTTCAAGAGCCTGCTCCAGCGTGTCGCATACCGTGGCGTTCTGCAGCAGGTCGGCGGCACCGGTCGCCATCACGGTGGCATGGGCATCCGGAAAAGAGGCGGGGGATACCAGATAGAGCCGGGACAAGCCCATGGTTTTCATGGCGCGGGCGGCAGCGCCGATATTGCCCGGATGGCTGGTCTGGCAGAGGACGATGCGGAAGTTATGAGGCAAGATAGGTTTGGAAGTCATGGCATTAGGCATTAACCCAGATTACCCATCAGGTGGCCCTGTAGGCCTGCACGATTGCTGGCGGTCAGTTTACGGTCATTTTTGCCGGTTGCCCGGCGTCCATAGGCCATGCTATGGACTTCTCTCAATCGACAAAACTGCCTCGTAACCTGTCTCGCCATCATCTCGCGCCCTAATGAATAATCTGAGTTAAAATGCCATTTTAACAGCTCTTTAATATCGTCTCGCGTTGAAAAACACGCTGACACTCGCAGAAAGTGATTTATGCATCCGATGTTGACTATTGCGGTGAAAGCCGCGCGCCGCGCAGGCAGTATCATCAGCCACGCCTCCCAGGACGTAGGCGCACTGAAAATCCAAAGCAAGACTTACAATGATTTCGTCAGTGAGGTCGATCATGCTGCCGAGCGTGCCATTATCGACACGCTGAAGGACGCTTATCCGACCCATGGATTCCTCGGTGAGGAAAGTGGTAACAGCAATGAGGATGCAGAGAATATCTGGATCATCGACCCGCTCGATGGCACTACCAACTTTCTGCACAACTTCCCGCAATATTGCGTTTCCATCGCGCTGATGCAAAAAGGCCAGCTCACGCAGGCGGTGATTTACGACCCCAATCGCAACGACCTCTTCACTGCGACCAGGGGCCGTGGCGCCTTCCTCAACGACCGCCGTATCCGCGTCACCAGCCGTATGAAATTGCAGGAATCCATCATCGGCACCGGTTTCCCGTTCCGCGACTTTACCCATCTCGATGCCTATCTGGCCATGTTCAAGGATATGGTGAAGAAGACCTCGGGTATCCGTCGTCCTGGCTCTGCTGCGCTGGATCTGGCTTACGTTGCTGCCGGCTGGTATGACGGTTTCTGGGAGATCGGTCTTTCCAAGTGGGACATAGCTGCCGGTGCTCTGCTGGTGCAGGAGGCGGGCGGTATTGTCGGTGACTTCGAAGGCAATGAGAGCTGGATCGATAGCGGTAATATTGTCGCCGCCAACCCCAAGGTGTTTGCGCAGATATTGCAAACCATCACGCCGCACCTGACACCGGAACTGAAATCGCCGATCCAGAGCTAGACCTCCTTGAGCGACGACAGCCTGCAACAGCATACGCCCATGATGCGCCAGTACTGGGGCATCAAGGCGCAATATCCGGATATGCTGCTGTTTTACCGCATGGGCGACTTTTACGAGTTGTTTCATGAGGATGCAGAAAAGGCTGCGCGTCTGCTGGGTATCACGCTGACCCGGCGTGGCAGCTCCAATGGCGAGCCGGTCAAGATGGCCGGCGTACCGTATCACGCCGCCGAGCAATATCTGGCCAAACTGGCCAAGATGGGCGAGGCGGTCGCCATCTGCGAACAGGTCGGTGATCCGGCCAAGTCCAAGGGGCCGGTCGAGCGCCAGGTCACCCGCATACTCACGCCGGGCACGTTGACAGACAGCGCACTGCTGGACGAGTCTCGCGATAACCTGCTGATGGCGATTGCTCCCGGTGATGGTGTGCTGGGTCTTGCCCGCATCAATCTGGCCTCTGGTCAGTTTATATTGAATGAGATCGCCCCCGGTTTGCTGGTGCAGGAGCTGCAACGTATTGCTCCTGCAGAGCTGTTGCTGCCAGACGATTTCTCGCATGCCGCAATCGACGCCATCAAGTGCAGCAAGAAACGGCTCGCTCCCTGGCAGTTTGATGCCGACTCCGCCTTGCAAACCCTTATCAAGCAATTTGAAACCCATGATCTGGCCGGTTTTGGTGCCGGTGACCTGACTGCGGCTGTGGCGGCTGCAGGGGCCTTGCTGGATTACGTCAAGCATACCCAACGTACGACGCTGCCGCATATCACCAGTTTACGGGTAGAGCAGAGCCAGGACTACATCCAGCTCGACGCCTCCACCCGGCGCAACCTGGAAATCGACCTGACCCTGCAGGGCGAGGGCAAGCCTACACTGTATTTCTTGCTGGATACGACGCGGACCGCGATGGGTGCGCGTCTGTTACGGCACTGGCTACATCACCCTTTGCGCGATGTGCAGGCCATCAATGCCAGACAGCAGGCTGTTGCCGCATTGCTCGGCTCAGAGCCCGGCTCGGACTATCAGGCGCTGAGGGCCCTGTTGTCCGACGTGGGCGATATCGAGCGTATCAGTGCGCGTATCGCGTTGAAATCGGCACGACCGCGCGATTTGTCAGGTTTGCGCGACAGTCTGCAGCAATTGCTTCTGTTGCAGGGTGCAGTGCAGTCTAGCGCGCCATTGTTGCAGAAGTTGGCAGTAGAGATGCAACCGCCTCAGGCCGTGGTTTCACTGCTGCAGGCCGCGATCCGGCAGGAGCCGTCATCAGTGGTACGTGAAGGTGGTGTGATCGCCGATGGCTATGATGCTGAACTGGATGAGTTACGAAGCCTGCAGACCAACCATGGTGATTTTCTGCTGCAATTCGAGGCGCAGGAAAAAGAGCGCAGCGGTATTGGCAACCTGAAGGTGGAATACAACAGCGTGCATGGTTTCTATATCGAGATCAGCCGCACGCAGGCCGAGAATGCGCCGCCGGAATACAGACGCAGGCAGACCCTGAAGAATGTCGAGCGTTTCATCACGCCTGAACTGAAGGCGTTTGAAGACAAGGTGTTGTCCGCCAATGAGCGTGCACTGAGCCGCGAAAAGGCGCTGTATGAGGAGGTTCTGCAAGCCTTGCTGCCGCATATTCCGGACCTGCAACGCAATGCGGTAGCCGTGGCGCAACTGGATGTTTTAAGTACTTTTGCCGAGCGTGCTGAGACCTTGAACTATGTCGCACCGGTGTTCAGTCAAGAGGCCGGCCTGGAAATCGCAGGCGGACGTCACCCGGTCGTGGAGCAGATTGCCCAGCCGTTCATCGCCAACGATGTCACACTCAGCCCGTATCGCCAACTATTGCTGATTACCGGACCCAACATGGGTGGTAAATCGACCTATATGCGGCAGACCGCATTGATCGTCCTGCTGGCGCATTGCGGTTGCTACGTGCCAGCCGCATCGGTGCGTATAGGCACTATCGACCGTATCTTTACGCGTATCGGGGCTTCTGACGATCTGGCCGGTGGGCGTTCGACCTTCATGGTGGAAATGACCGAGACTGCCAATATTCTGCACAATGCTACCGAGCACAGCCTGGTGTTGCTGGATGAGATCGGCCGCGGTACATCGACCTTCGATGGTCTGTCGCTGGCCTGGGCGGTCGCGCGTCAGTTGCTTGAGAAGAATCGCAGCTATACCTTGTTTGCCACGCATTATTTCGAATTGACGCGCATCGTCGAGGAATTCAAGCAGGCGGCCAATGTGCACCTGGACGCAGTCGAGCATGGCAAGGGCATTGTCTTCCTGCATCGGGTTGAGGAAGGCCCTGCCAGTCAGAGTTATGGCTTGCAGGTCGCACAGCTGGCCGGTATCCCGAAATCGGTGGTGACCATGGCCAAACGCAAGTTGACGCAACTTGAGCAGCAGAATATCCAGGCCGGCCCACAGGGCGATATGTTCGCAGAACCTGAGACTCCAAACGACGCGCCTCAACACCCTGCGGTGTCGAAACTAGAAACGATAGAGCCGGATGAACTGACACCGCGCCAAGCACTGGAAGCACTCTATCAGCTGAAAAAACTGATCTAGTAAAAATCTGATCTGGCATGAGTCCTGATGACTGGTGTTGCGGACAGAAATGAAAAACGGCTGACGAAATCAATCGTCAGCCGTTTTTTTCTGGTTTCGTAGCAAATTTTAGTGGTGATGGCCACCGGCGCCATGTACATGGCCGTGTTCGACTTCTTCTTTGCCCGCTGAACGTACACCGGTGACGGTAGCTTTGAATAGTACGCGCTCGCCAGCCCAAGGATGATTGCCGTCGACCACGACCTTGCCGTCCTGGATATCGGTCACAGCGTAAAGAATGACCTCACCTGATTCATCCTCGCCTTCGAATTGCATGCCAACCTTCAGTTCCTCAATCGGAAATGCGGAAGCGGGTTCGATCTGAACCAGTTCTTCATCGTAGTCGCCGAATGCGTCGGCCGGCTCCAGGCCGATTTCGATGGTGTCGCCGACGGACTTGCCGTGCAGCTCTTCTTCCACGCGCGGGAAAATATTGTCATAGCCGCCATGCAGGTAGCTGACAGGCTCTGCGCTGGATTCAAGCACATTGCCTTCGCTATCGCGCAGTTCGTAAGTCATTGAAACAACAGTATTCATGGCAATTTGCATGATAAAACACCTTCTTTAGATTGATTTAATAAGATTCAGTATTTCCTGGGCGTGTCCTTTTGCGACTACGCCATACTGGCAATATTGTATTTTACCCTCAGGATTGATGATGAAGGTCGAGCGCAGAATTCCCATCTTGCACTCGCCGTTCTTTTCTTTTTCCTGCCAAACCCCGTATTTGTTGCATACCTTGCCATCTTCATCAGCGACCAGTTGTATGCTCAAGCCATGCTTGTCGCGAAAGCTGCCGTGGGTGATACAGTCATCCCGGCTGACGCCTATGACTACCGTATTGAGCTTGCAAAATTCTTCTTCGAGGTCGCTGAACTCGATCGCTTCAACCGTGCAACCCGGAGTGTCGTCCTTGGGGTAAAAGTAGAGCACTACGGTTTTGCCGCGCAATCTGGAAAGTTTGAACATTTCCATATCGGCATCAGGCATGGAGAAATCTGGGGCGAGATCGCCAATCTGCAGCATAGGGGATTTTCTCAATGACGGTAGGCTGATTTTAACCCATTTCTATCTGCGGTTTGCAATGCGCTATCATGTCACGATGAAAAAAGCCCTGAAAAAATCTCCGCGCTCCGCCGGTCAGAAAGTCCTGCTGGGAGGCATCACGCCCAAACAGTTTTTACGGGAATACTGGCAGAAAAAGCCCTTGTTGATACGACAGGCGATTCCCGGATTCAAGGGGATTCTGGAACCTGACGAGCTTGCCGGCCTCGCCTGCGAAGAGGATGCGCAATCACGGCTGATCAGATTTTCACGCGGCAAGTGGTTATTGGAAAATGGTCCGTTTGCTGAAGATCGTTTTGTCCGGCTGCCTAAGACCAACTGGACGCTGCTGGTGCAGGGTGTCAATCATCATCTCACTGAAGCCGCAGACTTGCTGCAACGCTTCAATTTCATCCCGCATGCGCGGCTGGATGATCTGATGGTCAGTTTTGCGCCGAATGGCGGTGGCGTCGGTCCGCATTTCGATTCCTATGATGTGTTTCTGCTGCAGGGGGTGGGTAAACGTCGCTGGCGGGTCAGTGCCCAGCAGGACCTGACTTTGGTTGAAGATGCGCCGCTGCGCATTCTCAAGCATTTCGACACGCAGCAGGAGTATGTGCTGGAAGCCGGTGACATGCTGTATCTGCCGCCGCATCTGGCGCACTGGGGGATCGCCGTCGGCGATTGCATGACTTATTCGATCGGTTTCAGGGCGCCATCGGCACAGGAGCTGGCAACTCAATTCCTCGGCTATCTGCAGGAAAACCTGTCACTGGAGGGCATGTACAGTGACCGTGATCTGACTCTGCAGAAACATGCGGCGGAAATCGGCGATGACATGGTCAGGCGCGTTCATGGCAGCCTGAAGAAAATTCGCTGGAACAAGGAATTGGTTGGCGATTTTCTCGGACAATATCTTTCAGAACCCAAGCCACATGTCGTTTTCAGTCCGCCGGCCGGAATTAGTCTGGAACGGTTTCACAGAAACCTTATGCGTAAGGGGGTGCAACTGGACCTGAAGACACAGGCGCTGTTTCATGCAAGGAATTTCTTTATTAACGGTGAACTTGTGGTCATGCAGCCAAGCTGGCCGGCATGGCTGAAGCCGCTGGCGGATGACAGAAGGCTGGCTGCCGAATCGCTGCAGCATCTGGATGAGTTGTTACTGGCTCAGTTGCATCAGTGGTATCTTGCCGGATATGTGCATTGTGCTTGAGGATGAATGAGGTATGACGATCAATCATGAACTCCTTCCCAACCAGGTAGTGCTGGGCGAGCGGAATTATGAGGATGCGACCGCCCTGATGCTGGTACAGGCCAAAAGTGAGCTGAAAATTTTCGATCCGGATTTGAGCCGTGGCGCTTATCAAAGTCTGCGTGTGCATCAATTACTCAATGATTTTTTGGCACGGGACCAAATGAACCGTTTGACCATTATTCTGCATGATGGTCAGTACTTTACGTCACATTGCCCCAGGCTGATCGAACTGATCAAACGTTATTCGCACGCCATGACGGTTTATCTGACGGATGAGCATGCCAAGGTGGCTCAGGACGCCTTTGTCCTGACTGACCGTACAGATTATCTGCATCGCTTTCATATCGACCATGCCAGATTCAAGTACTCACAGGGCGATGTCGCCGCCGCCCGACCATTGCATGAGCGTTTCGATCAATTACTGGAAGCGACGTATTCCAGATTGAGTCCTGTAGCCGTGGGGCTGTGATGCAAACACGGCTTCGCCGATTTTGCCGTGGTTTTCTGGGTATGCTGCTGCTCGCTTCCAGCGCCGCTATTGCTGCAGAGCAGTTCAAGATGATTACGTTGCAATATCGCCTGGCCCGTGATGTGTTGCCTGTGATAGAGCCATTGGTAGGTGCCCATGGTTCGGTCCGCGCCATCGACAATCATCTGCTGATCACCGCCAGCCCCGATAAACTGGCACAGATAGAAGCGGTGATAGAGCGTCTGGATGTGATGCGCAAGAATGTCAGAATCACTGTCAGTCGTGCGGCCGATATGCAGCGACAACAGCGTGGCGCAGCGGTCAGTGGCAGTGCGCGAGTTGGTGATGTTGAAGTTGTCGTGCCTCCGGCTAGCCGTGATGGCGTCAATCTGGATGTTTATGACAGCACAACCCTTATCAATGATGCAGGCAGCGAGTTTCTGACAGTGCTGGATGGCGAGCGTGCATTTATACGTGTCGGGCAAATCGTGCCGTTTACCCAGCAATGGATTGTGCTGACCAGGCGCTATGTAAGTGTGCAGCAGACAACGGAGTTTCATGACATCACAACCGGTTTTGCCGTCAGACCGCACTACATAGGTGATCAGGTGGAGCTGGAGATTACGCCCAGAATCGCAAGGTTGAATCAGGCGGGATTTATTGATTTCGAGGAACTGAGTACGATTGTCAGGGTATCGCCAGGCGAGTGGTTTGATCTTGGCAGTACGATGCAGAACCGTGATGAGGTCAGTCAGGCCATTCTGGCCGGTGAACAGCGTAAAGAGCGCAGAAATTCGACGCTGCGTATCAAAGTCGATTGAGGTGCATGTTGTCGATTGACGACATATAAAAATATTCTGGAACTATCTAAAAACACACTGTTTTTTTATATCAGACCTGCTAGAATTCGCGCACTCGGAAAGTGATGTTGACGCCAATGTCTGATTTAATCAAATAAACGTTCCGTACCAGGCCAAAATTTTTTTAACACATGAAATTAAGGGATATAAAAATGACACGTTCCGCTCTGTTAGCTGCACTTTTGGCTATTGCTTTGACTGCTTGCGGTCAAAAGGAAGAAGCTGCTCCGGTTGAAGAGGCACCAGCTGTTGAAGAAGTTGCTCCAGTAGCTGAAGAAGCGACTGAAGAAGTTGTGGTTGAAGAAGCAACTGAAGAAGTTGCTGCTGAAGAAGCTGCTGCTGAGTAATTATTTCAGCGTTTTCCAGCTCAAACAGATCAGCTGATCTGTTAAAGAAAAAGCCGACGCTAGCGTCGGCTTTTTTGTTTCATCCTAAATCCCGCCAATCAAACCCTTCAATCTGATTGGCGATGCCTATCCAGCTCTCCTGACAGTTCAGCACGCTGCTCAAGGCCTTTCTGGCCAATTCCGGGTGATTGTTCTTGGCACTCAGGTGTGCCGCGATAATGTGTTGCAGTTTGCTGTTGTCCAGTCTTGACAGCAGTGCCGCCGCACTTGCGTTATCCAGATGTCCGAGTCGGCTCTTGACGCGCTGCTTGAGTGGTCTTGCATAAGGACCGTTCATCAGCATATCGATATCATGGTTGCATTCCAGCATCAATGCGTCGCAACCGCTTAACATCTGTTCGATATGGGAGGTGGATGCGCCAGTGTCGGTCAGTACGCCGAGTTTTTTTCTGCCATCGCTGAAGGTGAATTGCACAGGTTCGCGTGCGTCATGCGGGACTGGGAAGGGATGAACCTCAAGATCCTCTATCGTCAGTGATTCGTGGCTGTCGATGAGGTGCAACCTGAACTCGGACTGACTGGGGAAATAGCGTTCCGACATAGTGAGGGTGCCATGCGTCAGCCAGACGGGGATACGGTATTTATTGGCAAATTTGAAGACGCCGCCGGCATGATCATCATGCTCATGAGTGACCAGTATGCCGCTCAAGCTATCTGGCGTAATGCCAAGCCTGGCAAGTCGATTGACTATTTCACGTATGCCGAATCCGCAGTCGAGAAGCAGGCGTGTCATGCCTGCTTCTACTATCAAGGCGTTGCCGGCACTGCCGCTGCCAAGTGAAGCAAAACGCATGGCAGCGGTTACTTTACCTCAACTGCTCATAGAGCAGGGTAGTGATGCGGTTGGCGGTGCTGGAGGTATCTCGCGCCCCACTCTGTCTGACGACGACGACGTCTGAGCCGCCGGCTTCATTATTGTCGACCTTGATGCGATAGATATTTTCACGTTGGGCTTCGTCCTGAGGTGCTTCCCAGAATTTGAGATACTCACCCAGCGGCACGCCTTTTTCTTCGGCTGCGGCCGCGGCTTCTTTCGCTTCCGGGGTCGGTTCCGGTTTCTCTTCTTCGGCTTTCTTGTCGTCGCTGCCCCAGAACTTCAGGGATTGCAGCAGACCCTTCTTCTTGCCGCCACTTTCTTCAGCAGCGCCGAGGTCGGCATAACGGACATAGTAGAGGCCGCGTGAGCGATCCCGGTCTTCGACCACAAAGCCTACGCGATCAAGTGCCAGGCCGATTCTGCGCCATGCACGGTCAAACTGGTCATTGACCTTGAGATTGAGCTGGCCATCTGCGCCACGCTCGATGGTGGCACGCACTTCCGTGTTGACTGCAGCAACCACAGTCCTTGATTGCTGTTCCGTGACGCCCAGGCGCACCATCAGGCGGCGCAGCAATTCGGCATCGATGTCCTCGGCGTTGGCGCGCTCTTCTTGTTCCTTGGTTCTCTTACCCTCCAGGCGATAACCGAGTTCATATGTGCCTGCCGCAGTTCTTACGCGCTCCTTGCCATCGTCGGCTGCATCCGCTACGGAACGATGGCTGAGGTAGATTTCTGTTGCATTGTTCTCGCCCCGGTCAATACGTGTGCGGAATTTCTGACGGGTTTGCAGGGTGTTCAGCTTGTCCAGCCAGCCCTGAAACTTGTCCAGATAATTGCCCTTGTCATCTCTGGTGATACTGGAGGGGTCGACCCATTCGGTTTCCATGACACCGGTTTCCGGGTTTTCAACGCGAACGGCAAAGCCGAGGTCGTTCCAGAATTCACGTATGACAGGCCAGACTTTTTCCGGAGGGGCGTCGACTACCAGCCAGCGCTGTGAGCCGGCACGTTCCATTCTGACGTTTTCCGGGTTCGGCAGAATGCGTTCCTGCTCGAGCACCGACCCCTGGCCTTGGGTATAACTGGAATAAGTGGCCGTGCCGCCGGGCACGGCATAGGCGTCGCTGGCCGATATTGAAGTCAGGTCGGGAGGCACTTCCAGCGGACGTGAGCGGCCAGCGGTCTTGTAGTCCGGCGTGTTGTCAAAAAACGGAATGCTATCGCAGGCGCTCAGAGAGAGTGCCAGCAGCGTGGTAACCAGGATGGACTTTAATTCAGATCTGTTCATGCGATTTCTCTTTAGCTATGCATCATGTTGCTGTGAATTCTGCGCTATCAATACTTCAAGGCCCGAAACAAGGCATCCTGTCAGATGCCTGCGCTTTTCATCGCAGCGCGCAAGGTATCATGAAACGCGGGGGATAAACCAACCAGTGGCAGTCGTATGCCGGATTGAATCAAGCCCATTTGTTGCAGTACCCATTTCACCGGAATCGGATTGGCTTCGACAAATAGTTTCTGGTGAAGTGCCAGTAATTTTTCATTAATTTGTCTGGCCTTGATGGCATCTCCGGCCATGGCGGACAAACAAAGTTCATGCATCTGGCGCGGTGCCACGTTGGCGGTAACCGAAATTACGCCGCGTCCGCCCATCAGCATCAGGGACATGGCGCTGGCATCATCGCCGCTATATACGGCAAAGTCCCCGGGTGCCCGTGCGATGAGGTCGCTGCCACGTTCCATGTTGCCGGTAGCGTCCTTGATACCGACGATATTGGGAATCTGAGCCAGACGCAAGACCGTATCATTGGTGATGTCGCAGGCGGTGCGCCCCGGCACATTGTAGAGTATCTGCGGGATGTCGACTGCTTCGGCTACGGCACGGTAGTGCTGATACAGACCTTCCTGCGGCGGTTTATTGTAGTAGGGAGTGACCAGCAGGCAGGCATCGGCCCCGAGCGCCTTGGCGTGCTGTGTCAGTTCTATCGCCTCGCTGGTGGCGTTGGCGCCGGTGCCTGCGATGACTGGCACGCGTCCGGCAGTATGCTCAACCGCGGTCTTGATCAGCAGGCAGTGTTCATCGAAATTGACGGTGGGCGATTCGCCGGTAGTGCCGACGATGACGATGCCGTCCGTGCCTTCCTTGATATGGAAATCAATGAGAGAGCGGAGTGCGTTGATATCCAGAGCGCCATCTTCGTGCATTGGTGTGACGATGGCAACGAGACTGCCTTGCAGCATGATTTACCTGATGAATAAAATGAATTGCATCATTTTAACTGAAAGTCCCCATCCGATGACACGGATTTCTCAGTCGTTCAATGTTGGCGCATATAAGCATTTGTAATTTGGTATAAGTACAAATTCTTTAGCAGGCCGCATTAATCCAGTTAATCTTCGTCCTATGCGTTGCGGAAAGCGCATCATGTGCTCATGACGGATGCGGCATTCCCTGTATAATTCGACTCTACATATCGGCGTGAATTTTAATGTTGCAAGAATATTTCCTGATTTTGATGGGTATCGTACTGGTCAACAACATCGTGTTGATCAAAGTGTTGGGTTTGTGCCCGTTCATGGGGGTTTCCAAAAAACTGGAGACGTCGATCGCCATGGCGGCAGCGACTACCTTTGTTCTGACGGTCGGTTCCGGTACCAGCTATCTGATCAGTCACTATCTGCTCGGTACGGAACTGTTCTATTTGCGCACATTGTCTTTTATTGTCGTGATTGCCGGCGTGGTGCAGTTCACCGAAATGTTCCTGGAAAAAACCAGTCCGGTCCTCTATCAGTCGCTCGGTATCTTTCTGCCGCTAATTACCACCAATTGTGCGGTGCTCGGTATTCCGTTGTTGAATGTGCAGTCCGATCACAATTTCATTGAGTCTCTGCTGTTCGGTCTGGGCGGCGCCATCGGATTTTCCATGGTGCTGATCATGTTCGCCTCGCTGCGCGAACGGCTTGATGCGGCTGATGTGCCTGCACCGTTCAAAGGCTCTGCGATCGCCATGGTGACCGCAGGCCTGATGAGTCTGGCGTTTATGGGCTTTACCGGGTTAGTGCGTTAATGCTGACCGCGCTTTACGTGATGATAGGCTTGGCCTTGTTGCTGGGCATCGTGCTCGGTTACTCCGCCCTGAAGTTCAAGGTCGAAGGCGACCCGCTGGTGGCGCGTATCGATGCCATCCTGCCGCAAACACAGTGCGGGCAATGCGGCTACCCGGGCTGCAAGCCCTATGCGACTGCGATTGCCAAAGGTGAAGCCGACATCAATCAGTGCCCTCCGGGTGGCGATGCCGGTGTGCATGCGCTGGCCGATTTGCTCGGGGTCGAATATAAACCACTGAATGCCGAACATGGTCTGCCCAAGCCAAAATCGGTGGCGGTGATTGACGAGAACGTCTGCATTGGCTGCACGCTCTGTATACAGGCCTGCCCGGTGGACGCGATTCTGGGCGCGGCCAAGCACATGCATACCGTCATCGCCTCCGAATGCACCGGTTGCGAGCTGTGCGTGGCGCCTTGCCCGGTCGACTGCATCAGCATGGAACCCATAGCCGAGTCGCCTGCCAACTGGAAGTGGCGTTATCCGGTGTTCGAGATCAAACCTGAAAGTACTGTGACGAAGAAATCCGCTGTATGAACGCGATTGTAAATATATCCAGACTCTTGAAAAGCAAGCTGGCCAGAACCGGGCTCTCCAGCTTCAAGGGGGGCGTGCATCCGCCGCAACACAAGCTTGAGTCGACTACCAGCCCGATTCGTTCGGTGACGCTACCGAAACATCTGGTGCTGCCGTTGCGTCAGCATGTCGGCAATGTTTCGAAACTGCAGGTGGCGGCCGGTGATCATGTACTGAAGGGGCAGTTGCTGGCGAAAGCAGATGGGCAGGTTTCTGCAGCGGTGCATGCGCCGACTTCCGGCGTCATTGCGTCTATCGGCAACCAGTTGATTCCACATCCTTCCGGACTGCCGGATATCTCGATTACGCTGGAGGCGGATGGCAGGGATCAATGGATAGAGCACCAGGCGCTGGATTATCTGTCCATGAGCAAGCCTGAGCTGCTGGATCACCTGCGTGAGGCTGGTGTGGTCGGTCTCGGTGGTGCGACTTTCCCGTCCCACATCAAGCTGCGTGAAGATGCCAGACATCCGGTGCGAACCCTGATTATCAACGGCGCAGAATGCGAACCCTATATCAGCTGCGACGATATGCTGATGCGTGAACGCGCAGACGAGATCGTGCGTGGCATTGAGATCATGCGTTATCTGCTGGATGCCGAAGTCTGCGCAATCGGTATCGAAGACAACAAGCCGGAAGCCATACAGGCGATGCGCGAAGCGGTTGCCAAAAGCGCAATCGCCATCGATGTCATCGCCGTGCCGACCATCTATCCGGGTGGAGGCGCCAAGCAGCTGATCAAGGTCATCACCGGCAAGGAAGTGCCCAGCGGCAGGCTTCCTACCGAGATTGGCGTGCAGTGCTTTAATGTGGCGACCGCTTACAGCGTGCATCGGGTGGTTAACCACGGGGAGCCGGTGATTTCGCGTATCGTGACGGTGACCGGCAATGTCGCTCGTCCCGGTAACTATGAGGCGCTGCTGGGCATGTCCATCAGTGAGCTGGTGCAATTGGCTGGCGGTCGGGCAGAAGATGGCGACCTGGTCATGGGTGGGCCGATGATGGGTTTCAATCTGCCATCGGCCGCTGTTCCGGTAGTGAAAGCGACCAATTGCATTATTGTGCCAAGCGCCGAAATGTTTCCGCAACCGGAACCGGCATTGCCCTGCATACGTTGCACGCGTTGTGCAGATGTCTGTCCGGTCAACCTGCAGCCCCAGGAACTTTACTGGTTCTCGAAATCGCAGAATCTGGAGAAGGCGAGCGAGTACAACATATTCGATTGTATCGAATGCGGTTGCTGTACTTACGTCTGCCCGAGCAATATTCCGCTCGTGCAGTATTACCGCTATGCCAAGAGCGAAATCATCGCGCAGGACAGGGCGAAAGAGGCGGCGGACATCGCGCGCGAACGCAATGAGTTCCGTCTGATGCGTATTGAGCGCGAGAAACAGGAGCGTGCGCAGAAACACGCACAGAAGGCAGCCGGTGCCAAGGCCGAAGCGGGGGGCGACAGCGCTGCTGAGGCGGCAAAGAAGGCCGCAATTGCAGCGGCCGTGGAGCGGGCCAAGGCACAGAAAGCTGAAGTCGTGGCAAAAAACACGGAGGAAGTATCTCCCCGGGTTGAAGCAGAAATTGCAAAGATTGAGGCCAGACGTGCGCAGAAGCCAGAGCTGTCAGGCCAGCCTGAGCAGACGGAATTGTTCGCTGAAAAGCAGGAGCCGGCTGTCACATCGGCCGTGGAACAGATGGACGGCACGCAACTGTTATCAAAAGAAAAACAACCGACTGAAGAAGCGAAATGAATCGTTCACCCTATTTGACCGATGCGCCCAGCGTCACTTCCATCATGCTGCGGGTACTGCTGGCGCTGGTGCCGGGTATCGCGGCCTATGTCTGGGTGTTTGGCGGTGGCATACTGGTGACGTTGGCACTGGCTTCTGTCACTGCGCTCAGTGTCGAGGCGCTGATGCTGAAGCTGCGCGAACGGCCGATCAAGATGTTCGTCACCGATGGCAGCGCACTGGTAACAGCCTGGCTGCTGGCGCTGGCGCTACCGCCGCTGGCACCCTGGTGGCTGATCGTGCTGGGGACGGCCATCGCCATCGTGCTGGGCAAGCAGTTGTACGGCGGACTTGGCTATAATCCGTTCAACCCGGCGATGGTGGCTTATGCGGCATTGCTGATCTCGTTCCCGCTGTTGATGACAAGCTGGCCTGCACCGTTGACCCTGGCTGAAGCGCAGTTGGGCTTTGTTGAGCAGATGCAGTTCATCTTCTCCGGGGCCTTGCCGGCTGGCGTGGCCATGGATGCAGTGACTTCGGCGACCCCACTCGATTATCTGAAAACCCAGCTGACGCTCAATCACAGCATGGAGGAGATAGCGCAGTCGTCGATATTCGGGGCACTGGGCGGTCAGGGCATTGAGCTGATTGCCGCGGCCTATCTACTTGGCGGTCTTTTCCTGATTCAGCAGCGTATCATCACCTGGCATCTGCCCACAGCATTCCTCGCTTCGATCGCTATCATTGCAGCCATTTTCTATCTGTCCGATGCCAGCCGCTTTGCTGATCCGGCATTCCACCTGTTCAGTGGTGCGACCATGCTCTGCGCATTCTTCATTATCACCGATCCGGTCAGCGGCCCGACCACGCCCAAAGGCAAGCTGATCTTCGCGGCGGGGATCGGTTTCATGACCTACATCATCCGCGTTTATGGTGGTTATCCGGATGGGGTGGCGTTCGCTGTGATTTTCTTCAACATCTGCGTGCCGTTGATTGATGCCTACACTCAACCACGCGTTTTCGGGCACGAGAAATAATGCCAAAGGAAATCGTCAAGCACGCTCTTAAAACAGCATTGATCATGATCGCTTTCGCGCTGGTGGGGACGACGATGCTGGCCTATGTTTACAAGATAACCAAAACGCCGATCGCCGCAAGCGAGGCAAAAGCACGTATGGCGCTCTTCCGTCAGATCGTGCCTGACGACATGCATGACAATCCACTGCTGGAGGATGTGATCGAAATTGCGCCGGATCCCTTGCTCGGTAATCGCACGGTGTCCCATGTCTATCGCGCCCGGCTGGCAGGTGAGCCGATGGCAGTGATACTGGAGGCGATTGCCCCGGACGGTTACAGCGGCGACATCAAGCTGTTGGTGGCGATTCGTGTGGATGGCACAATCAGTGGTGTGCGCGTGCTGGCTCACAAGGAAACGCCGGGTTTGGGCGACTACATCGATATCACGCACAGTTCATGGATCAAGCAGTTTGATGGGCATTCTCTCAGTAGCCGTGCAGTGGAACTGTGGAAGGTCAAAAAGGATGGCGGCCAGTTTGATTACATGGCAGGCGCAACCATCACACCGCGCGCTGTCGTCAAGGCAGTGCACAAGGTGCTGGAATATTTCGAGATTCATCGTGAATCACTTTTTGCAGTTGAGGTCACAGAGAGTGAACCGGTCGTTGCAGCAGGAGTAGCCTCATGAGCGCATACAAGGAAATCGTAGGAAATGGATTGTGGAAACAGAACCCGGGCGTCGTGCAGTTGCTGGGACTGTGCCCAACGCTGGCAGTAACGACGACGCTGGTCAACGGCCTCAGTCTCGGGCTGGCCACGGCACTCGTCATGGCGGCCAGCAATGGTGCGGTGTCACCAGTGCGACGCTATATTCCTGACGAGATTCGCGTGCCGGTCTTCATTCTGGTGATTGCTGCGCTGGTGTCGGTGATCGATTTATCCATCAACGCCTTTGCACTGCCTCTGCATCAGGTGCTGGGCATCTTCATTCCGCTAATCGTGGTTAACTGCATCGTACTGGCGCGCGTCGAGTCCTTCGCCGCCAAAAACAGCCCGGTACCCTCGGTGCTCGATGGCTTCATGATGGGTATTGGCCTGACGCTGGTACTCACCCTGCTTGGTGGCATGCGTGAGCTGGTCGGCAGAGGCACGCTGTTTTCCGGCATCGATCTGGTGTTCGGGCCGGATGCCGCACAGTTTATCGTCACGGTGATTCCAGACTATCACGGCTTCCTGTTGGCGATTCTGCCACCGGGTGCTTTTATCGGCCTTGCTCTCTTGATAGCAAGCAAGAACTGGGTAGATCAGCGCAAGGCCGCCTCTGCAAAAGCCGATAGTCTTCCGCTGGCGCCTGTAGCCAGTCACTAACTCAGCCATGAATGCGGAAAAACGTCGGGAGATTTTTCGCAGACTGAGCGTTGCCATTCCCGAGCCGAAGACCGAGCTGGTTTATCATTCCAACTTCGAGCTGCTGGTTGCCGTAATCCTTTCTGCACAAGCCACCGACAAGGGCGTGAATCTGGCGACGGCCAAACTGTTCCCGGTCGCCAATACGCCGGCCGCCATCTTTGCGCTCGGTGTCGAAGGTCTGGAGCGCTATATCAAGACCATTGGCCTTTATCGCAGCAAGGCAAAGAATGTGATTGCCATGTGCGAGATGCTACTTGCACGGCACGGCGGGGAAGTGCCGGATACGCGGGAAGCCTTGGAGAAATTGCCAGGGGTGGGGCGCAAGACGGCAAATGTCATCCTCAATACGGCATTCGGTCAGCCAACCATCGCTGTCGATACGCATCTTTTCCGGCTGGGCAACCGTACCGGACTGGCACCGGGCAAAACGCCGCTGGAGGTCGAGAAAAAGCTCGTGAAGCACGTGCCCAGGGAATATATGCGTGACGCCCATCATCTGCTGATCCTGCACGGCCGTTATGTTTGTCTGGCACGCAAGCCCAAGTGCGGCGTCTGCGTGATCAACGATTTGTGCGAATATAAAGGCAAGGAACTGGTTTTGAACGGCGCGGAGACAGCAAAATAGCATGACAGTAGCGACAGGACTCAGTATCGGCCATGAGGCCGTCCCCGAACTTGCCAGCCAGGCGGTAGCGCAGGCCATGGAGCGCGCCAACATCAAGGTGGCAGGCAGTGTCTTGCTCATCCTGACTTCGGAATTTGCGCGCGACCCGGCACCAGCCTTGAGGGCCGCGGCCAAGACAGCAAACTGTACTCAGGTCATCGGATGCTCAGCCACAGGCTTGTTCACGGAAGACGACTGGGTGCTGGACGCACCGGCCGCCGCTGCCATGGTTTTTACCGATACCATCAAGTTCAACCAGCCTTCAGCGACCGATACGCATCAGCTCCTGTTGACGCTGGCAGCACCGAATGCCATCAATACGACCTGGATGACCACCCCTGGTATCCGCTTCGGCGGCGTTTCCGGCGACGCGACCGGTCAGGGGCCGTTTTCTGTCTGGCAGCATGGCAAAGGTGTGGCGCTGGGGCATTGCGAAGCAGCGCTGCATGGCGTCAGAGGAGCGGTTGCAGCCGCGCATGGCCTGCGGGTGCTGAACATGCCAAAAGTTGTGACGGAGTTGAGTGGACATGACCTGCTGCAACTGGACGGCAAGGATGCCTTGAATTCATTGTATATGGCCAGGGAAGGTTATGAGTCTCTGCCCATGCATTACACCATGGCCGTTTTCGCGGATTCTGCTGAATCCATCAGTGAAGGCAATTATCAGATCGCACCGCTGGTCAGTGGCAATGAAGAGGCTATGTCGGTGACACTGGCGAAGCAATTGAGAACCGGGCAGTTCCTCAGTTGGGCGATCCGTGACAAGGACGCAGCGCTGGCTGATTTGCAGCTGACCGCCATCAATCTTGAGAATAAGCTGGCTGCGCGGCCGGATTTTGCCATGTTCTTCTCCTGTCTGGGACGCGGCCCCTATTTCTATGGCGGAATCGATCGTGATCTGACTTTGCTTACCACTAAATTCCCCGGCATGCCGATCATCGGTTTTTACGGCAATGGCGAGATTGCACCGGCAGTCCACGACCATCAAATTGGTTGTGAACTGCTGGAATACTCCGCAGTGTTCGGGCTGTTTTCGCAAGGCTAGACCATGGCATTGTTCAACCCAAGCCGCGATCAGGTGCGGCAATTCTTCTTCGATGCCTGGGCCAAGTTTCTCGGCAAACAACCGCTCACCGATCTTGAGGCCATTGCCATTGAGGTGATGCAGATGCATCCGGAGTATCATCATGTGTTGAATGCGCCGGAACGCTATCTCGAGCAGGCCTATTTCCCGGAAATGGGGGAGACCAACCCTTTCCTGCATATGAGTCTGCATCTGTCGATACTGGAGCAGCTGGCGATCGATCAGCCGCCGGGGATCAAGGCTGGATATCAATCCATGCAGCTCAAAATGCCGGATAGTCACCAGGCACAGCACGAACTGATGGATTGCCTGGCTGAAACCCTGTGGCAGGCGCAGCGGACGAAAAGCGCACCTGACACACAGGTTTATCTGGCGCTGATTCAGCAGAAAACGGCAGATGCTTAGTTTGTTGTTTTTGGACTTGTTATTCAAGCATCGCAGGCTGCATCAGTCGCCTGTACTGGAGTCTGGAACAAAATGAGCAATCAAACCCCGCACGATTGGCTGAATGAGCATGGTGACTACCTCTATCGTTTCGCGCTCGCCCGGTTGAGAGATAGCCATCTGGCGGAGGATGTAGTGCAGGAGACCTTGCTGGCTGCCATCCAGAGTCAGTCCTATGAAGGCAAGTCTGCGCCAAGGACTTGGCTGACCGGTATTCTCAAGCACAAGATCATCGATTCAATACGAAAACAAAGCCGTGAAATGCCATGCGAGGATTTATCACAAACCGTTGCGGATGAAGGTGCTGTCGACGAGTTCTTCAATGAGCGCGGGCATTGGGCAGACAGGCCGCAGGCCTGGGTGGCACCGGAGGACGAACTGGAACAGAAACAGTTTCTTGTGATATTGCAGGACTGCATGGACAGATTGCCGATAAAACTGTCCCGTCTTTTTCTGATGCGCGAGATTCTTGAGGACGATAACCAGGCAATTTGTAAGGAACTGGGAATCAGCCCGACCAATGCCTGGGTCATGTTGTATCGGGCACGCATGGGTTTGAGAAAATGTCTCGAATTGCATTGGCTGTAAACTTGAAAGCGGGCAAATTGAAATTGGGCGAAACCAGGTTGAATGAAACGAATCTACTTGTAGCAGAAGGTGAATGGGTATGTTGACCTGTAAACAGGCCAGTGAACTCGTCTCACAGTCACTCGATCGTACTCTGACGAGAAGCGAGCGATGGTCTTTGCGGTTTCATCTGCTGATCTGCGTCGCCTGTGCACGTTTCAATCGCCAATTGCATACGATACAGACAGTCATTGATAAATGGCTTTCTGATACCGGGCAGAATGAGCATTTGCAGATGCCCCTGCAGGCAAAGGCTCGCATGTCCCAAGCACTTGAGTCTGAAATTGCAGCATCCAGACACAAGTCATAGTCGTAGTTGGTTTATCCGGAATTTTTCCGGCTAGTCGTTAACTGTTACCTCAAGGAGATTCAACATGAAAGTATCCAAATCTACACTGGCACTGGTTGTAGGTGGCGCATTTACTGCCTCAATTGCCGCAACTTCTGTCGTGGCTGCTGAAAACCCGTTCGCCCTCAAGCCATTGGCTTCCGGTTATATGGTGGCTGACAACCATGGCGAAAAAGGCGCGGAAGGCAAATGTGGCGCTGGCAAGTGTGGCTCAGAGAAAAAGTCTGAGCGTAAGATGGATGCAGAAGGCAAATGTGGCGCCGGCAAGTGCGGTTCGGAAATGAAGTCCGAGCAGAAAACCGAAGCGGAAGGCAAATGTGGCGCCGGCAAGTGTGGCGCCGGCAAGTGTGGTGCCGAAAAGAAATAATCACTCCTGAATGATTGAGTCCGGAAGCATTCGGGGCGCTGGTCTGGGGCTTAAGCGCGAGCTTATTCCCCAGATTCAGGCTGCTTATGGCGAGCGCCTGACGGCCTCGATTGATTTTCTTGAAATCGCACCGGAAAACTGGATAGCGGCAGGCGGAAAATCAGCCAGGCAACTCGAATGGTTTGTCTATCGTTATCCGATTGTCTGTCACGGCCTGTCACTCTCTCTGGGTGGCCCGGACCCGCTGAATGTGGATTTCCTCAGACGCGTTAAAACCTTTCTTGATGCACACCATATTCCGCTCTATACCGAACATTTGAGTTATTGCTCGGATGGCGGGTATCTGTATGACTTGCTACCTATTCCGTTCACGCAGGAAGCGGTCCATTACGTATCGGCGCGCATCCGGCAGACGCAGGATATTCTCGGTCGCCGCATCGCAGTCGAGAATGCCTCGTTCTATGTGGCGGCACCCGTATCGGAAATGGATGAACTGAGTTTCATTCGTGCCGTGCTGGAAGAGGCGGACTGTGACTTGCATCTCGATATCAACAATATCTATGTCAACAGCGTGAACTTCGGTTATGACCCGCATGAATTCCTGCGTGGCATTCCTGGAGAACGCATTGTTTATGGGCATGTTGCCGGGCATGACAGGCAGGCGGCTGATCTGATTATTGATACGCACGGACAGAATGTGATTGATCCGGTTTGGGCTTTGCTGGAGGAAGCCTATGCGCTTTTCGGTAGTTTCCCGACCCTGCTGGAACGTGATATGAATATCCCGCCATTGGAAGATCTGATGCGAGAAGTTGACATGATTGCCCGCTTGCAGAAGAACAGCGAGGCTCAATCCCAGGCCCGGGCCAAAGAGTCTATTCATTTGACACAACCGGCATCGCCGGTTGCCGCCGCAACATGACAGTACCGACCGGTTTGTCTGCATTCCAGCAGTATCAACTGCAGTTCGCTGGCCATATCCGTGACCCGAAAAACATCGCCAGACCGGCACGGGTCGCGGCCAAGCGTATGCGGGTCTATCGGGAAATCGTCTACAACAACCTCGAAGTTTCATTGGCAGGGTGTTTCCCGGTCTGCAAGAAGGTCTTGGGCAAGCGCCTGTGGCACAAGCTGGTACGGGGATTTTTTGTTCATCACCGGTCGCATAGTCCACTGTTCAGGCAGATTCCTGAAGAGTTCCTGGCTTTTCTTGGCCAAGCCCATTTGTATGCCGATCTCCCGCCGCTGCCTGGCTATTTGAATAATCTTGCCCATTACGAATGGATCGAGCTTGACGTTTCGGCGGCAGAGCTGGACGACGACTGGGATCACATCAATGTGCATGGCGACCTGCTGTCCGGCAAGCCGGTGCTGGCTGCCGCCATGGCGCTATTGAGTTATGACTACCCGGTACAGGCCATTTCGCCACGCTTCAAACCTGGAGAGCCCCTGCAGCAAGCAGTCAATCTGTTCGTGTTCAGGGATGCGGATGATCAGGTGCGCTTTATCGAGCTGAATGCGCTGACTGCCCGCTTGCTTAGCTTGTTGCAGATGCAGGACCTGACCGGGCGTCAGGCTCTGGAGCTGATCGCAGAGGAAATCAGGCATCCGGATCCAGAAGCCATGAAGGAATTCGGCCGGGCAGTGCTGGAAGACCTGAGGCAGCAAGGCGTCATACTGGGTGTGCATGGCGATTGATCTGTCGGCATTCGCATTAAAATAATTGAGCAAGCAATAAGGAAACCGGATGATCTGGCAGGCTTTCAGGGAATGGCGCCAAAATCGAATCCTGCGGCGCCATGCTTTGCAGACGGATGCCTGGAATTCCATCATCGCAGCCTTGCCCTTGTTGAAGGGCTTGTCTCCAGATGAGTTGAGTCGTCTGCGCGAACTGGCTACCCTGTTTCTGTACCACAAGGACGTGACGGCCGCTGCCGGGCATCATCTGCAGGACGATGTCCGCTTGAAGATAGCGGTACAGGCTTGCCTGCCGGTACTGAAGCTGGGGCTGGATTATTATGCCGGCTGGGTCTCGGTGATCGTCTATCCAAATGAGTTCGTGCCGGAACATCGCTATATGGACGAAGCCGGTGTGGTGCATGTCACGCGTGACATCATGATAGGAGAGTCCTGGGAGCGTGGTCCGGTTATCCTGTCGGCTGCCGATGCCGAGCGCTCCAGCAATCTTGATGGCGTCAACGTGGTGATCCACGAGTTTGCCCATAAACTGGACATGTTGAACGGTCAGGCGGATGGCTACCCGCCATTGCATCGCGGTATGTCTTCTGCTGCTTGGGCGCAAGCCTTCAGCCGGGCATACGAGGATTTCTGCAAACATGTGCATGCCGGTACAGAGACTGCGATCGATCCTTATGCGGCGGAAAATCCTGCCGAATTCTTCGCGGTGTTAAGCGAGGTGTTTTTCGAAACGCCGAAGGTGTTATTGCGGCAATATCCTGAGGTTTACGACCAGCTTGCCGGCTTCTATCGGCAGGACCCCGCCGCGCGCTTGCGCTGACGAGTTATCTGAAAGACAAGCTCAGTGATGGTGGTGGCCGTGATGACGGTCGAGCAGGCTGTAATAGTTTGAGGGCTCCAGCACGGTCGGCACGGCATCCGGCAGCATATCCGGGTAATCCTTGCTGTAGTGCAGACCGCGGCTTTCATGGCGTTCCATCGCGCTTTTCACGATCAGCTCGGCAACCTGCAGCAGATTTCTCAATTCAATCAAATCGTTGCTGATGCGGAAGTTGCTGTAGAACTCGTGTACCTCGTCGCGCAGCATATGGATACGGTGCAGGGCACGCGCGAGTCGCTTGTTGGTGCGGACGATGCCGACATAATTCCACATGAAACGGCGCAGTTCGTTCCAGTTGTGCGTGATGATGATTTCCTCATCAGCATCCGTTACTCGGCTTTCATCCCAGTAGGGTAGTTCCGGTATCGTTTTGGGAGGCTGAGCCAGGATATCTTCGGCCGCTGCCTGGCCGAAAACCAGGCATTCGAGCAGTGAGTTGCTGGCCAGTCGATTGGCACCATGCAGGCCGGTGCAGGCGGTCTCGCCGATGGCATAGAGGCCGGGAAGATCGGTGCGGCCGATATGATCCGTCATGATGCCGCCGCAGCTGTAATGTGCCGCCGGTACCACGGGAATAGGTTCCTTGGTGATATCGATGCCGAGTTCCATGCAGCGCCGGTAGATGGTGGGGAAATGCGACAGCACGAAATCTGCCGGCTGGTGCGAGATGTCGAGATAGACGCAATCGATGCCGCGCTTCTTCATTTCGAAGTCGATGGCGCGGGCGACGATATCGCGCGGCGCCAGTTCTGCCCGCTCGTCGTGTTCCTGCATGAAACGTGTGCCGTCCGGTAGCTTGAGCAGGCCGCCTTCACCGCGTACCGCTTCGGTGATCAGAAATGATTTTGCCAGCGGATGATAGAGACAGGTCGGGTGGAACTGGATGAATTCCATATTGGCCACGCGACAACCTGCGCGCCAAGCCATGGCAATGCCATCGCCAGTGGCAACGTCAGGATTGGTGGTATAGAGATAGACTTTGCCGGTGCCGCCGGTGGCAAGCACCGTATGCTGTGCGCCTATGGTCAGCACTTTGCCACTGGTGTTATCGAGCACATAGGCGCCCAGGCATTCGCCGCCTTCGATGCCGACCTTTCTCGCGGTGATGAGATCGACGGCGATATGGTCTTCCATCAGGTCTATATTGGGGTGTTGCCTGACTTTCTCTGCCAGGGTTTTCTGCACGGCATGGCCGGTGGCATCGGCGGCGTGGATGATGCGCCGGTGGCTGTGGCCGCCCTCGCGCGTCAGGTGGAAGCCGCTGCCGTCATCTTCACGGGTGAAGGGCACGCCTTCGGCGATCAGCCATTCCACGGTCTCGCGGCCACGTTCGGCAACCAGGCGGGTCACCTCGGCATCGCAAAGACCGGCTCCCGCTGTCAATGTGTCTTGAATATGCGCTTCGATGGAATCGTCGCTGGTCAGCACTGCTGCTATGCCGCCCTGAGCCCAGTTGCTTGAGCTGTCGTTGATGCCGCGTTTGCTGACCAGGCAGACTTTTTTGTCGGCAGCTACCTTGAGGGCCAGAGTCAGGCCGGCGAGTCCGCTCCCTATGATAAGTACGTCGTATTGGCGCATGGTTCAGTATATTTATGACAGGTTGTTAGGGAAACGCTGTTTAAATGGTTACGCGGGCAAATTGCTGCGTTACACGGTACTCACAATCTCGCTGTATACCACATACTATGGCTTCGGCCGCTGCGCTTAACCTGCTATTGCAGGTTAGCCTACGCCGAAACACTACGCTAGTTTTCTCGGCCGCTGCGTTCGGTGCGCCTTTGGCGTGTGAATAATGCGCTTCAGCGCATATATTCCACGGACACGACCCTTGCGGTTGTGGCGTCAAGCCGAGCTGCCTTCGCGTTAAGATGAGCTGCTTTAGCAGCCATATTAACGGTGAAGACCTTCACGGTCTTGGCAGCCGACTTGACGGACACGACCTTTGCGGTTGCACTTTATCCCGCTCACTCATTCAATCAACGCTTCCTGAGGATGAACTAATGCGAGTTTAGCGCTGTCTGTAAACACAAGCTAGCAATTGATTTGTCTTGAGCCTGGGAGAGAATGAATGTTGAACACGAAGAAACTTCAAGAATTTTCACAGCTGAGTTTCGTCGATGCAGCGGTGCAAGGGTATACTCCGACTGTTGAAAAAGTGCTAACAAGGAGCAAAGCCTCTATGGGTTCCAACCCCACAGCTGGCAACCGTGAAATCGATCAGGAGCTGGTTGAACGCGCGCAGCGCGGCGACAAGCAGGCCTTCGGCATGCTGGTGGAAAAATATCAGCGCAAGCTGGGCCGCCTGCTTTCCAGATTGATTCGCGATCAGGCGGAAATTGAGGATGTGGTTCAGGAGTCTTTCATCAAGGCTTACCGCGCCTTGCCCAATTTTCGCGGCGACAGTGCGTTTTATACCTGGCTGTATAGAATCGGAATTAATACCGCCAAGAACTACCTGGTTTCCATGGGGCGTAGACCTCAGATCAGTAACGATATCGAAATCGAAGATGCCGAAAACTTCGAGGACGCGGGCGAGCTGCGCACGATGGAAACGCCGGAGACCGAGTTGATGACCAAGGAAATTGCACAGACGGTCAATGACACGGTAGAGGGTTTGCCTGAAGAGTTGCGTACTGCGATTACCTTGCGTGAAATCGAAGGCTTGAGTTACGAAGAGATTGCGACACTGATGGATTGCCCGATCGGCACCGTGCGGTCACGTATTTTCAGGGCGCGCGAGACGATCGCGCAAAAGTTGCGTCCATTGCTCGATACCCCACAGGATAAACGCTGGTAAACCGGCGATTAATTAGCAGGAGAATTGTATGAAAGACCAGATTTCAGCGCTTATAGACGATGAGATTTCGCTGCATGAGGCGGAATATCTGTATACAGCGCTCAAGGCTGAAGGCGAAAGTCGCGAATGTTGGATGACCTATCATCTGATAGGTGATGTCATGCGTGGAAGTCCGACTTTCAAACATGATTTACGCCAACGCATCATGCTGCAGATTGATGCAGAACCCGCTGTGCTTGCGCCTAAAAATGCAAAGCCGGCATTGGAACAGGTAAGCAGGAAACCTTCTACGCTCTGGTCGGTTGCGGCATCGATGGCGGCAGTGATGTTTGTCGGCATGATTGTGCTGCAGCAACAACCACAGCAGGCCGAGGATATTCTGCCGATGGAGATTGCACAGAATCTGCCGGCCGAATATCTGCAGGCACACCAATCTGTAGTGCCCAGCAGTGCTGCCTATTACATACAATCCGCCGCCTATACGGAGCGCGCGAAGTGATCGTAAAGTGGCTACTGGCTTGCCTGATGGCAGGCCATTTTTCTTTGGTCCTGGCTGATGACGCAACACAGCATGATCCATGGGCTCTGCTGGACAAGGCTGCCCATGCAGCCCGAGATTTGAGCTACAAGGGTATCTTCATGTATCAGTCGGGCACGAATAGTCGCTCGATCGAAATTACCCATATGAACGCCGGACAGGGCGAATATTCCCGTATTGTCATGCTTGATGGTCAGCCGCAGGAATTATTGAGTCAGGGTAGTGATATCGTCATATTCAGTCCGCAAAATGAGAAGGTCGTGATCGAGAAGCGTCGCGGCAAGAATCTTTTTCCGGCTTTGCTGCCAGTCAATCTGGAACTGGTCAAAGTCAGCTACCAGGCAAAGGTAACAGGGCAGGAACGCGTGGCGGGCAGGGAGGGTATCATTGTCCTGCTCGAACCGCGGGATAACTATCGTTATGGCTACAGGTTGCTGACTGATAAGGAGTTCGGTTTGTTGCTGAAGGCGACGACTTTGAACCAGCAGAGCGAGGTGATCGAGCAGATCGCGTTCAATCAGCTTAATCTGCTGACCATGAACGATATGGAATGGTTCAAGCCCAAGGTCGATCCTGGCAAGTCTTATGTCATGGAGGAAGAAGTACCTGTCGGCCTGGCGGAAAATACTCAGGACTGGAATCTGGAGCAACTGCCTCCCGGATACAGGCAGATTGATCATATCAAGCGCATGGTGCCGGGCAAAAAGGCGGCAGTGAATCAACTGATATTTTCGGATGGGCTGTCTTCGGTATCCTTGTTCATTGAGCCTCTGGTCAAGGGGATAAGGCCCAAGGTTGGTCAGACCACTGTTGGGCCAACCAACTTTTATGCCAATGTGAATAACGGCTATCAGATCGTCGTGGTCGGCGAAGTGCCACAGGCAACCGTAGTGCAGATTGCCAATTCGGTTCATTTCAAATAATAGAACTTCCACATGATAGAAGAACACGCAATTGTTGTCAGCGTCAGGGGTGATGCCGCCATGCTGGAGATCGTGCGCAAGAAGCCTTGTGGCCTCTGTGGTAAATCCAGGGGCTGTGGCATTTCACTTTGGGGCAAGCTGTTTAATCACAAGAGCGAGTTCAGGGCAACTAACAGCATAGGCGCCAAAGTTGGCGACAGTGTCATCGTCGGTGTCGATGAGCAGGCCTTGCTCAAGGGTTCCATTAAGATTTATGGCTTGCCCTTGCTGGCTCTGCTAGTGGGCGCTTTGCTCGCCATGGCTTTTCTGCCTGCAGGCGCAACCGCTATCCAGAAGGATACCTATGCCGTTGTCGGGGCCGCTGCCGGGCTGGTTCTCAGCCTGCTCTGGCTGAAAGGCCACGCGGCAGGTCAAACCTTGAATCCCAGCCATCAACCTGTCATCCTGCGGACAGATAATCAAGTTGTAGTGAATTTAAAGTGTGAACGAGGTGAATAGATGATCAAGAAAGTGATTGCGATTTTTGCACTGTGCTTTGCAATGATGGGTAATGTTGCCGTCGCCGGTAACGCCCAGGCTTATCAGCTTCCCGATTTTACGCAGCTGGCCGAGAAGCAGGGCCCGGCTGTCGTTAACATCAGTATCACGCAGGTGATGCAGGGAGGCGGCTCGCCTTTTGCCGGCATGCCGAATGACGAGGCGCTGGCTGAACTGTTCCGCCGTTTTGGTATCCCCATGCCCGGCGTTCCTGGAGGTGGCGGACCGCAGCAGGAGTATAAGACGCAATCACTGGGCTCCGGCTTCATCATCAGTAGCGACGGCTACATCATGACCAATGCACACGTCATCCGCGATGCCTCTGAAGTAGTGGTCAAGCTGAATGACAAGCGTGAATTCTCCGCCAAGATTATTGGTGCGGATACACGTACGGATGTCGCTTTGCTCAAGATCGAAGCTGGTGGCCTGCCCAAGGTCACGATAGGCAATCCGGAGCAACTCAAGGTCGGTGAATGGGTGGTTGCAATCGGTTCGCCATTCGGACTTGAAAGTACGCTGACGGCTGGTGTTGTCAGTGCCAAGGGTCGTGCCTTGCCACAGGAGAACTTTGTGCCTTTCATACAGACCGATGTGGCGATCAATCCGGGTAACTCGGGTGGTCCGCTGTTCAATCTCAAGGGTGAGGTGGTCGGTATCAATTCCCAGATCTACAGCCGTACCGGTGGCTATATGGGCCTGTCTTTCGCGATTCCGATCGATGTCGCCATGGAAATTTCCGATCAATTGCGTGCCACCGGCAAAGTCTCGCGTGGCTGGCTCGGTATCGGCATCCAGGAAATCAGCAAGGAGCTTGCTGAGTCGTTTGGTATGAAGAGCACCAACGGTGCGCTGGTCTCCAATGTGGAGAAGGGTAGTCCTGCCGAGAAGGGTGGTCTTGAGCCCGGCGATGTGATCCTCAAATTCGACAACAAGACGATTGAGACTTCAGTAGACTTGCCTAGAGTCGTTGGTGCAACCAAGCCGGGCAAACAGGTGCCGGTGGAAATCCTGCGCAAGGGCAATACGCGCAACCTGAGTGTCGCACTGGGTGAAATGCCGACCGAGAAGGACGAAGTGGTGGTTAGCTCAAAAGCCCCGGCCAAGACCGAAGTCAACCGTCTTGGCCTGATATTGCGCGACCTGACACCGCAGCAGAAGAAAAGGATCAACGGTGGCAACGGCTTATTGGTGGTCGAATCGCAGGCACCAGCTGCTCAGGCCGGCATCCGCCGTGGTGATGTCATCCTTGGCTTGAACAATAGCGAGGTGCAGAGTCTGGAACAATTCGATCAGCAGCTTGCTGCGATTCCTGCAGGCAAGACTGTTGCCTTGCTGGTTCTGCGTGACGGAAACACGCTCTACGTACCGGTCAAGATAGGTGCTGCGAAGTAGCATGCATGGTGCGTTAGTGTTGCGAATGCTGTAAAATCAAGGCATTCACAATAGCCAATTGACAAGAAGGGCGCTCAGGCGCCCTTCTTGTTGGTTTTATATCGGTATCCTTAGCGTCAGCACTTTATGAAAAACATCCGCAATTTCTCCATCATCGCCCATATCGACCATGGCAAGTCCACACTGGCCGACCGCATTATTCAGCTGTGCGGCGGCTTGTCTGACCGTGAAATGGAGGCGCAGGTGCTGGATTCCATGGATCTTGAGCGTGAGCGTGGTATTACCATCAAGGCGCAAACGGCCTCCTTGCAGTACAAGGCGCGTGACGGTCAGGTTTATCAATTGAATCTGATCGACACCCCGGGCCACGTCGACTTTTCCTATGAGGTCAGCCGTTCGCTTTCTGCCTGCGAGGGCGCGCTGCTGGTCGTGGATGCCTCTCAGGGCGTTGAAGCGCAGAGTGTGGCCAATTGCTATACGGCGATCGATCTCGGGGTCGAGGTTGCTGCCGTGTTGAACAAGATTGACCTGCCTTCAGCCGACCCTGATCGCGTCATCCAGGAAATCGAGGATGTAATCGGCATTGACGCCAGGGATGCCGTGCGTTGCTCGGCCAAGACCGGCGAGGGCGTGGATGATGTGCTGGAAGCGGTCGTTGCAAAGATTCCGCCGCCCAAGGGTGATCCGCAAGCGCCATTGAAAGCGCTGATCATCGACTCCTGGTTTGACAATTATGTCGGCGTCATCATGCTGGTGCGCGTGGTGGATGGCGTGCTGCGTCCCAAGGACAAGATTCGCATGATGGCGACCAGGGCAGTGCATCTTTGCGAGCAGGTCGGGGTGTTCACTCCAAAGGCCTTGTCGCGTGATTCACTTTCTGCTGGTGAGGTCGGTTTTGTTATCGCCGGCATCAAGGAACTGACTGCCGCCAAGGTGGGTGATACTGTGACGCTGGATGGCCGCCAGGCGGCGGAACCTTTGCCGGGCTTCAAGGAAGTGCAGCCGCAGGTGTTTGCCGGGCTCTACCCGGTAGAGTCGAATCAGTTTGAAGCATTACGTACCGCGCTCGAAAAGCTGCGTCTGAATGACGCCTCCCTGCAATTCGAGCCGGAAAACTCGACTGCGCTGGGCTTCGGTTTCCGCTGCGGCTTCCTCGGTCTGTTGCACATGGAAATCGTGCAGGAGCGGCTCGAGCGCGAATACGACATGGATCTGATTACCACGGCACCTACCGTGGTATACGAGCTGCTGCTCAAATCCGGCGAAGTGGTTCAGATCGAGAATCCATCGCGTCTGCCTGAGCCTTCGCGTATCGAGGAGATTCGCGAACCCATCATCAAGGTGAATCTGCTGATGCCGCAGGATTACGTCGGCCCGGTCATGACCTTGTGTACGGGCAAGCGTGGTATACAGCGCAACATGCAGTACATGGGGCGCCAGGTCATGCTGACTTATGAGCTGCCACTGAACGAAGTGGTGCTTGATTTCTTTGATAAACTGAAGTCCGTATCGCGCGGCTACGCTTCCATGGATTATGAATTCCTCGAGTTCCGTGCAGCCGACCTGGTCAAACTGGACATCATGGTCAACGGCGAGCGGGTCGATGCCTTGTCGCTGATTGTGCACCGCGCCAACAGCGTTTATCGTGGCCGTCAGTTATGTGCAAAAATGCGGGAGCTGATACCACGCCAGATGTTCGATGTCGCTGTGCAGGCGGCAATTGGTGCCAACATTATCTCGCGCGAAACGGTCAAGGCCATGCGTAAGAACGTGTTGGCCAAGTGTTATGGCGGTGATATTACGCGCAAGAAGAAATTGCTGGAGAAACAGAAGGAAGGCAAGAAGCGCATGAAGCAGGTCGGCAATGTGGAAATACCGCAGGAAGCCTTCCTTGCGATTCTGCAGGTCGAAGACAAATAGATCAATAATCAAGACAGGGTTAAATAATGTTTGCATTGTTCATGTTGGTGATATTGGCTGTCACGGGGCTGATCTGGCTGCTGGACAGCCTGTTCTGGCGCAAGAAGCGCGCAGCCGGTAGCACGGAGCCTGTCATCGTTGAGTACTCCAAGAGTTTCTTCCCGGTGATTCTGGCGGTTTTTCTGATTCGCTCCTTCATCGTCGAGCCTTTCAAGATTCCGTCCGGCTCCATGATGCCAACATTGCTAGCCGGTGATTTTATTCTGGTGAATAAATTCACCTACGGATTGCGAGTACCCATCCTCAACAATACCTTCGTCGAGCTCAGCAAGCCGGAGCGCGGCGATGTCGTCGTATTCCACTTTCCTCCCGATCCTTCCATCGATTACATCAAGCGCATTGTAGGTGTGCCTGGAGACAAGATCGCTTATCGTAACAAGCAGCTTTTTGTGAATGGCGAACCGCTCGATATGAAGTTGGTAGGGGATTATCAGTACGTGGCATCAGGGCTGAATATGGTCACAACCAAGCTTTATACTGAGCGTCTTGGCGAAGTCAGTCATGCCGTGCTGATAGATGAAGGCAGCATTAGCATTGATGGCGAGACGGAAGTCCCGGCTGGACATTATTTCGCCATGGGTGATAATCGCGATAATAGCAAGGACAGTCGCTCTTGGGGTTTTGTGCCGGATGACAACCTTGTTGGCAAGGCATTCATGATCTGGTGGAATTTCGATGATTTTGGCCGAATCGGCAGCACTATTCATTAAGGGGGAATCATGCAAAAACAGCGTGGTATGACGTTCATCGGTTTGGTATTAATGGTAGCCGCCATTGTTTTTGTGGCAGTGATTGCCATGAAACTGACGCCGCCTTATCTGGAGTACATGTCGGTGAAGAAGGCGATTACCAATATTGCCAATCAGCCTGATTTCAGGGAAATGGGTAAAAAGGAAATCTACGATAGCTTCAGCAAGACCGCAGCCATCGACAATATCGACAGCATCAAGGCCAACGAGTTGATCATTACGCAGTCCGATCTCGGCCCGGTGGTGATCGCCGAATATGAGGTAGTCGTGCCGCTCATGGGGAACGTCAGCGTACTGCTTGATTTTTATGCCGCCACGGATGAGTAGCCGGACGGGAAAGAAGCCGGTTTGATGCAGGTACACGGGTTGGAGCGGCTGCTGGATTATCAGTTCAAGCAGCAATCGCTGTTGCAGCAAGCCTTGACGCACCGCAGCCATGGCAGCCAGAACAACGAACGGTTGGAATTTCTGGGTGATGGCGTGCTCAATTTCATTATCGCCCATCAGCTTTACCGGCGTTTCCCGAAGCTGAGTGAAGGTGACCTTAGCCGCATGCGTGCGCAACTGGTCAAGGAACCTACGCTCGGCGAGGTGTCAATGGGTCTTAATCTTGGGGATTATCTGCGCTTGGGCGAGGGTGAACTCAAGAGCAGCGGCTGGCGTCGACCTTCTGTCTTGGCCGATGCGCTTGAGGCTATCATTGGTGCCACCTATCTGGATGGCGGCTTCGATGCGGCCGAACAGATGGTAATCCGCTTGTTTACACCCTTGCTGGAAAAGCTCGACCCCAAAGCCATAGGCAAAGACCCCAAATCCCTGCTGCAGGAATATCTGCAAGGACGCAAGATGGAATTGCCTGAATACAAAGTCCTGGCCACCGAAGGTGAGGCACATTGCCAGACTTTCCGGGTGGAATGCCATATCGGTAAACTGAATATCACCACATCCGGCGAAGGTACAAGCCGCCGCGCTGCCGAGCAGCAGGCAGCGGAACTCGCATACAAAAAGGTCATGCATGTCCAAGCAGAAAAATGAGCAAAATAACACGTCGCAGGATTTTCGCTGCGGCACGGTAGCAATCGTCGGTCGTCCGAATGTCGGAAAATCCACGCTGCTCAATCATATACTCGGACTCAAGCTCAGTATCACGTCACGCAAGGCGCAAACGACGCGCCATCGTCTTCTGGGGATACACACAACCAAAGATACACAGTATCTGTTTGTGGATACGCCGGGCTTTCAGCAAAAACACATCAACGCGCTGAACAAATCGCTCAATAAAACCGTGACTCAGGTACTGACGGAAGTCGACGTCGTGCTGTTTGTCATCGAGCCTATGCACCTGGGGGAAGCCGATCGCCTGGTACTCAAGCTGCTGCCCAAGGACAGGCCGGTGATCCTGGTGGTCAACAAGGCGGACCTGATGGGTGACAAGGGCAACCTGCTGCCATTGATCCAGGATTTTGATCTTGAGTTTCCTTTTGCCGCCATTGTGCCGGTCAGCGCCAAAAAGAATCTGTATCTGGATGAACTGATGGCAACCATCCGGAACTATCTGCCTGAGCAGCCGGCGATTTATGGTGAAGATGAACTGACGGACAAGAACGAACGTTTCCTGGCTGCAGAGATGCTACGGGAAAAAGTATTCCGTTTTCTCGGTGATGAAATACCTTACGCAGTGGCCGTCGAGATTGAGAAGTTCGAGCAGGAAGGCAGGCTGCGTCGCATACACGCGGCGATCATCGTCGACAAACCCAGCCAGAAGCCGATGCTGATCGGTAAAGGGGGCGAAAAACTCAAGCAGATTTCAACCGAAGCCAGACAGGATATGGAAAAACTGTTCGGTGGCAAGGTCTGGCTGGAAGTCTGGGTCAAGGTCAAGGGCGGCTGGGCTGATGATGAGCGGGCACTGAAGTCGCTGGGCTATTGACATTGTCAGCTCAGAAACCGAATCTGGACCAGAAGAACAGAATATTGCCATTGCCGTTACCACCGGGCAGGTAGGCGGTATTCAGCGCAAACCTGTCATAGTTGATAGAAGCGATTGGCAGGATTCCCGGGATAGGGATGTTGTTGGCGATATCTGCGCGTGAAGTCAGAAATGCGGTATAGCCAACACCGCCATGCAGCCTGTGACGATCGCCCCACATCCATTGATGTCCATATCCGAGAATGGGCTGCACCTTGCTGTGCGAGTCCGAGAGGGCCATCAAATAAAGGCCTTCCCAATTGCCGGATTCGTTATAACGGCTGCGTCCATAGCCCAGCCCCCACGTAAATTCGCGGAATGAATCGATCTTGTCATCGTCATAAGCAAAACGCAGATGATAGGTGTAAATGGGCAGATAAAGGTCGTGAGAACCGTTTTCCCAAATGTCGTTAATACGACTGCAGGCCAGTTCGTAGAATGAGAACCGGCTGTCACACCCTGCATGAGCATAACCACTCAAGAGCAGACTGCAGGCAAATGTACTGGCAATAAAGCGTAATTGGATCAACGGCTTCTTTTCAATCAAGTTCAGGTGCGTAACTGACTGACACTGGAAAAGCATTAAAGGTTTCTCTTGTGCGCTACCGCTTCAGTTAAAATGAGGCGTCACATTCTCAAGTGTAATTCATGGCTGTCAGTAATATCAATCGACAGGACAATCAACCGGTCTTCGTGCTGCACACCTATCCGTTCAAGGAAACCAGTTTGGTGGTTGAACTGTTTTCGCGCGATTTCGGCCGCGTGGCAGCGGTCGCCAAGGGTGCAAGACGCCCCAGGTCCGCCATGCGCGGTATGCTGCAATCCTTTCAGCCGCTGGTTGCTGCCTGGTCGGGCAGGAACGAGCTGCGTAATCTGCATAGTCTGGAGTGGGGCGAGGGTCTGTTGTTGCTGCAGGGGCAGGCTTTGATGTGCGGCTTTTATATGAATGAGCTGTTGCTGCGCCTGCTACCGCGTGAAGATGCGCACGAGGCGTTGTTTGATTATTATGCCCGGACCCTGCGGGCGCTCTCCGCAACTCAGGCCGGAAGCCAGGATACAGCGATCACATTGCGCAGGTTCGAGCTGAAACTGTTGCAGGAGATGGGTTATGCCGTGCCGCTGGGGCATGATGAAGAAGGAACGCCTGTCGTGCCTGAGCTATCCTACTTCTATATTCCGGAGCGCGGCGTCTGCAGTTTGCAGAGCGAGACCGGGCAGCAAAACGGAGTACAATTATCCGGCAAGACCTTGCTGGATATGGGTCGCGATGAGTATGGCGAAGTGCAGACCCAGCAACAGAGCAAACAGTTGATGCGCATGCTGCTCGGTCATTATCTCGGCGACAAACCGCTGCATACACGGCAACTACTGATAGATTTACAGGAATTATGATCAAACTAGGCGTTAATATCGACCATGTGGCGACTTTGCGACAGGCGCGCGGCACACCGTACCCGAGCGTGGTACAGGCAGCCTTGCGTGCGGAAGAAGCCGGGGCGGACAGCATCACCATCCATTTGCGGGAAGACCGGCGCCATATTCAGGATGCCGATGTCTACGCCCTGCGTCCTTTGCTGCAAACAAAAATGAACTTGGAAATGGCAGCGACCGACGAGATGGTCGATATCGCACTCAAGGTTCGTCCACAGGATGTCTGCCTGGTTCCCGAGAAACGCGAGGAGCGCACGACGGAAGGTGGGCTGGATGTCGTGAGCAATCAGGACCGTATTGCGGAAATCTGCGACCGGCTGGATGATGCTGGCATCCGTGTGTCGCTCTTTATTGCGCCGGACATCGAACAGATCGAAGCTGCCAGTCAGGCGGGCGCGCCGGTGATTGAAATCCATACAGGCCACTTTGCCGATACGAGCGGTACGGTGCAGCTGCATGAACTGGAGCGCATCCGGCAGGCGGCAAGACATGCGCAGGAGCTGGGGCTGGTCGTCAACGCCGGGCATGGACTTAATATCCATAATGTCCATGACATCGCCGCGATCCCCGGCATGGAAGAACTGAATATCGGCCATGCCATTGTTGCCCATGCGCTGTTTGTCGGTTGGGAATATGCGATTCGTGAAATGAAATCCTTGATGGTGGCTGCGGCAAAATGATATTCGGTATTGGTACGGATATAGTCGAAGTTTCGCGCATAGAGGATTCGCTGGCGCGCTTCGGCAATGCCTTCGCCGAGCGTATCCTGAACGAAATGGAATGGCAGTCCTATATGCAGTCGAATACGCCTTCGCGTTTTCTTGCAAAGCGTTTCGCTGCCAAGGAGGCCTTTGCCAAAGCATTGGGTACCGGTTTGCGTGGTCCGGCGACTTTCCAGAATATCGGCGTCACGCATGATGACCTGGGCAAGCCGGTGCTGGATATTGCAGGTGAGCTACAGACGCTGCTGGACAGCAAGGGCATCCGCTTCATGCACCTTTCCGTCAGCGATGAGAAGAATCTGGCCGCTGCGTTTGTCGTGCTGGAAACCTGAGCATTGAGTGAGGTTGATTTTCAGCGCCGTTTCGCCGGCGTGCGTCGCCTGTATGGTGAGGACGCTTTAGCCAGATTCAGTCAGGCGCATGTCTGTGTCATCGGTATAGGCGGCGTCGGTTCCTGGGCGGCGGAAGCACTGGCGCGCAATGCGGTGGGCCGTATCACGCTGATCGATCTGGACAATATCACCGAATCCAACGTCAATAGGCAGCTGCATGCCGTCGATGGCGCGTTCGGCAAGGCCAAGGTCACGGCCATGGCAGAACGCATCCGCAGCATTAATCCGCAGTGTGAAGTTTTTGAGATAGAGGATTTCGTCACGCCGGAGAATGCTGCAACGCTGCTGGCGAATGGCTATGACGTTGTGCTGGATGCGATTGATGATGCCAGGGCCAAGATCGCGATTGCAACTTTCTGTCGGCAACATAAGCAGCCGCTGGTCATGACCGGCGGCGCCGGCGGCAGATTGGATCCTGTGCGCATGCAAACTGCCGATCTGGCAAAAACCACAGGTGACCGGCTGTTGGCCAAAGTGCGTAACCAGCTTCGCCGCGACTATGGTTTCCCCAAAGGCGATAAAGCCCGCTTCGGAATTCCATGTATCTATTCTGATGAGCAGGTGCATAAGCCGCATAGTGAAAATTGCGATGCGGATGCTGCACTGACCGGGCTTAACTGCGCCGGTTATGGTTCATCTGTCTGTGTTACGGCACCTTTCGGCATGGCAGCCGCAGCGTTAGTGCTGAGTCATCTGCGTAAATCCTGATTCACTCATTCTGATCAAGAGCCGGGCCTTGCAACAGGCCATGTCTGCTCAATAATCTCTCGGCCAGACGAATACCAGACGCTGATGTTTCTTTGCTATCGTCACGTGCTGCGTTTTGACTTCATCATAAAGGTTTGCCGTAATGGTATATTTCCCGGCCGGTATTCTGGCTAGCAGGTAAGGACCTTTGGTTACGGTGTCCAGGACAAGATTACCTTTCGTGTCTGTCACTTCAACCGGGATATTGGCAAGATAGTTTTCACCGCTGGCGGTTTTTTGTACGAACACCAGTTCGAGTGGATAATCTTTGCTGGCGTTGCGCATGGCTTGCGATTCGCAATATCCGATGCCCCCTGATACAAAAACCACTTCTGCAGATTCAGAGCTGTAGGTCTCTTCTGGCAGGCGGCTTTCCTCTTCGCTACAGGGATCATGTACGAAGGCATCGACATCTTCTTCGGCAGCGTAGCCTGAAGAAAATACCAACATCGCGATCAGGACCGGCAGCATACGATACAGAAATTTCATGATAATCCTCGACATGGTCAATGAATGCAGGCATTCATCATGAGCCTGTATTCATTGTATTTCAATAGGCTGTTTGTACTTCGGCAGGGATGCAGGGGCTGCCGTGAAGATCCCGCTCATGTCCAATGCATCGGTGCAAGCTTGCTTGTTCTGGCCAGCCAGCCTTGCATTCATGCAGGATGCCGTTCATTTCCGGGTGGGTGTGATGAGATGTCCGGCTATCCCATGCTGGAAAAACGCGGGGTTTTGGCATTGGCCGGTTTGACGTCAAAGGCCACGCAGACTCTTTCCTCGTCGGCGCTGAAGGGAATCGTGCGATGGAACACGGATGAGGGGAAGAAACAGACGTCACCAACCTTGGGTGCGACCAGCACGGTCGGGAAGTCCTGATGCTTTTGCGGATAGTTGTCACCGTGCGTGCTGAGTTCGATGCAGCCTTCGGCTTCGCTTGCCAGTCTCTTCGGGATCGCCAGATAAACTGCGCCGCTGATCCAGCCTTCTTCGTGGATATGCGAACCCAGATGTCCGCCCTGACGCATCCTGACGTACCAGGAGCTGCTGAATTCGATGTCCTTGGGGAATTCGCGGATGAAGGCGCAATCCTCATTCTTGTATTTCTGGTAGTAGTTCCGTACGGTTTCCGCAATCAGCTCCGCCAGTTTTCTGAACGATTGCTCCTTGCGCTTGAACAGGTTGCCGGATGACTGTATGCCATTGTGCAAGCGGCTTTGCTGCCGTGCGGAGATCTCTGCCTTGTCGATGTCATGCAACAACTCTTTCAGCAAGGGGCTGTCAGGTTCGGTTAGCTCCTTGATGCTGCCGTGGTAGACGAAATCCAGCGGATTCTTGCAGAAATTGTATTCATCCGGCTGCTTGAAGTTGATCGCGTAATGCGTAGAGAGTGTGGCCAGCAGCGGGGAGCTGCTGTTGGCTTTTATGGCGTCTTGCAGTTTTCCCCGGAATTCATCGTAACGCTCGGTCTTGTACAGGCAATACAGCGCGCGCTCACGCCAGTCATCGAACTGGGATCTTTCAAAGTGTGGAATCGCACGTTCCAGTTCGCCATTGTCATAAAGGAAAACCGCCAGATTGTAATTGGCGCTGGCATTGTCCGGATTGATCTCCAGCGCACGATTGAAATGCGCGACTGCTTCGTTCAGCTTGCCGTGATACCAGAGCGACTCTCCCAGATTGCTATGGACAGTGGCCGAGTTGGGGTCGATGGCCAGAGCCTGCCTGAAGCTGTTGATGGCATCTTCCAGCAGGCCCTTGTTACGTAAGGCCGTCCCCAGGTTGAAATAGCCCTGGGCGTCGGCATGGATGGCAAGTGCTTTTTGATAACAGCTGATGGCTTCGTCCAGTTTGCCCTGTGTTTGCAGGATGGCGCCAAGATTGCCGAGTGCTTCATAAAAACCGGGCTCAAGGGCAATCGCCTTGCGGTAGGCGGCCAGCGCCTCGTCCAGACGGTTGAGACTCTGCAGGGCAATGCCGAGGTTGAAATAGGCGGGTGTCAGGTTGGGCCTGAGACTGACGGCCTTGCGATAACTCTGGATGGATTCCTCGGTTTTGCCCAGATTGCCGAGAACGACGCCCAGATTGAAATGGATCTCGGCGATTTTATTGTCCAGGCTGATAGCTTTGCGGTAAACGGTTTCCGCTTCGGCAAATTTCTGTTGGCCTTCAAGTGCTACGCCAAGCACGTTATACAGAATGAACATCTGCGGGCTTTGTTGGATCAGGTTTTTTGCGGTCGCTTCCGCCTGAGCAAGCTGGCCTGAATTCAGGAGATTGATCAGGGCTTGTACTTCCTGTTGTGAGGCAATTCTGGGTTGTTGCTTCTGCATATTCATGTGCCGCGAAATTTGGTGTTGCAATTAGGAATGCAGGCAAAACGAAAATATGATCTCGCACCTGAACTGAGTCCGATTATACATTCTGCAAATGACTTGTAAATGAAATGTAAATTACCTGCGTCCCTTGAAAAAACCGCATGCAACCCGCATATGGCATTCAGTAAATTGTTCTAATTCGGGAGACCTGTAATGACTTCAAAAACGGTAGAAAAACAAACGCTGGGCTTTCAAGCCGAGGTAAAGCAATTGCTGCACCTGATGATTCACTCGCTGTACAGCAACAAGGAAATCGTCCTGCGCGAGTTGATTTCAAATGCTTCGGATGCCGCTGACAAGCTGCGCTTTGAGGCGCTGGCCAATAACAGTCTGTATGAAAACGACAATGAACTGAAGATTCGTGTGTCCTTCGACAAGACTGCGCGTACCGTCACCATTTCCGATAACGGCATCGGCATGAGCCGTCAGGAAGTGATCGACAATATCGGTACCATCGCCAGATCCGGTACCAAAGAATTCATCAGTGCCCTGAGCGGCGACCAGGTCAAGGATGCGAACCTGATCGGCCAGTTCGGCGTCGGTTTCTATTCCTCTTTCATTATTGCCGACAAGGTGACGCTGGTCACCCGCCGTGCCGACAGCGATGTGGCAGTACAGTGGGAATCGGCCGGCGAAGGCGATTACACGCTGTCTGCCGCTGACAAGGCAACAAGAGGTACCGATATCATTCTGCATCTGCGCGAGGGCGAAGATGAATTCCTCAATGACTGGAAACTGAAGACCATCATCCGCAAGTATTCCGACCACATCACCTTGCCTATCGTCATGAAGCAGTCCGAGTGGAAGGACGGAGAACAGGTACCGACCGATGAGGATGAAGTGGTCAACAAGGCTTCAGCACTGTGGGCGCGTAGCAAGAACGAAATCACGGATGAGGATTACAAGGAGTTCTACAAGCACGTTTCCCATGATTTCGAGGATCCGCTGGCCTGGAGCCATAATCGCGTCGAAGGCAAACAGGAATATATCTCGTTGCTTTACATCCCGTCCAAGGCGCCGTTCGATCTGTACGACCGCGAACACCGTCATGGCATCAAGTTGTATGTGAAGCGTGTCTTCATCATGGAGGATGCCGAGAAGCTGATGCCGCAGTATCTGCGTTTCGTCCGCGGTGTGATCGACAGTGCCGACCTGCCGTTGAATGTCTCGCGCGAGATCCTGCAGCACAGCAAGGATATCGATGCCATCAAGGCCGGCTCGGTGAAGAAGGTACTGGGGCTGCTGGAAGATCTGGCGGAAAACCAGCAGGAGCAGTACGGCAAGTTCTGGAACGAGTTTGGCCGTGTGCTGAAAGAAGGGCCGGGCGAAGACTTCAGTAACAAGGACAAGATTGCCGGTTTGCTGCGTTTTGCTTCCACCCACCTGGATACCGAAGAGCAGGCGGTTTCGTTGAAGACCTATATCGAGCGCATGAAAGAAGGCCAGGACAAAATCTACTACATTACCGCCGACAGCTTCGCCGCGGCGAAACATAGTCCGCATCTGGAGATCTTCCGCAAGAAGGGCATTGAAGTGCTGCTGCTGTCTGACCGCGTCGATGAATGGCTGCTGGGCAGCCTGACCGAGTTCGACGGCAAGCCGTTGCAATCCGTCGCCAAGGGCGATCTGGATCTGGGCAAGCTGGAAGACGAGGCGGAGAAGGAACAGCATAAAAAGGTCGAGGACGAGTACAAATCATTAGTCGAAAAGATTCAGGCCACGTTGGGCGACAGGGTGAAGGAGGTGCGTGTGACGCACAGGCTGACCGATTCACCGGCTTGCCTGGTGGCGGGGGAACATGACCTGTCCGGCAATCTGGAGCGCATGCTGAAAGCGGCCGGCCAGAAGACGCCGGAATCCAAGCCGGTGCTGGAGATCAATCCGGAGCATCGTTTGCTGGAATTGCTCAAGACAGAGAACGAGTCCTCGCGTTTTGACGATTTGGCGCATGTGCTGTTCGATCAGGCCTTGCTGGCAGAGGGTGGTCAGCTCGAAGACCCGGCGAGTTTCGTCAAGCGCATGAACAGCCTGCTGGCATAGGAGTTTGCCGGCAGGTTTTGATGCAGAAACCCCGCTTACTTCCGGTAGCGGGGTTTTTTATTGTTGACGTAATAAATGAGAATCATTATCATTCAATTATTGATTGATAAGGCAGATGTATGAACCAGTATCCCGAAGCCCAATATGACCCTGATTTGCCGGATGCCAAGGCGGTCATGGCATCGCTTTGCTGCGTTGCCAGCCAATATGCAAGCAATCCATCACTGGAATTGGCGCAGCTGGCAGCCAGCCTCGCGCACAAGCTGACTGCACCGCAATACGCAGAATCAAAACTGGTGGAAGAGGTCGCGAAGCGCCTGGTCCGTCAATGGCAACATGTGCTTGATGATCAGGCCGGCACACTGCGTGACCTGATGCCTGCAAGCCCGTATTTACAATAGAAAGTGGAATGAACATGTCGCGTTTTACCAAGCCCAGATTAAAAGTCATGCGTGCACTTGGCACCGATCTTCCTGGCCTGTCACGGAAAACCATTGAGAGCAGGCCAACACCACCTGGACAGCATGGCGCCAAGGCCATTCGACGCAGGAAGTCCGATTTTGGCATCAAGTTGCAGGAAAAGCAGAAACTGCGTTTCAACTATGGTCTGACAGAACGCCAGTTGCGCCGTTTGATAATAGATGCGAGAAAGGGCAATGCACCTACCGGTGAAACCCTGTTGCAGTTGCTTGAGTGCCGTCTTGATAGCGTGGTGTTTCGCGCCGGCCTGGCGCCGACAATTCCGGCAGCGCGTCAGCTGGTTTCGCATCGGCATATCAAATTGAATGGCCGTCTGGTAAATATCCCATCCATACGCGTAAGGGTGGGCGATGAAATCACGATCAAGGCCGAGAGCATGAACATGCCTGTTGTGCTGGAAACCCTGAAAGATTTGCCTTTGATCAGGCCGGAGTGGCTGGCTTGGGATGATGTAAGCAAAACAGGTCGGATTGCACACTTGCCCGCAGCTGAAGATGTGCCATTCCCGGTGGATGTGCAGCAGGTGGTCGAGTACTACGCCAACCGTATATAAGCCACATCACAGGAATTCAAGAACTCCTCACTCGGTCGCTTCAGGGCGGCCTTTTTTTCTTCTGAACAATTGCTTGACTATTCAAATGAGAATTATTATCATTTATGCAAATGAATAAGCTTTCCTCAAATGCCGGTAGTGCAGACGCAGCCAAAACTCAGACGATGCCTGAACGACAGGCCGGTGGCTTACTGAGATGGACGAGTAAAGCTCTGTTTTCTGGAGCGCGCGAAATCATCATTGAGCATGCGGGCGTGGAATACCGTTTGCGCCTGACCGGTCAGGACAAGCTGATTTTGACCAAATAAGCGACAAGGAGACGTGATGAATACGAGCCCCTGTAAACGAATAGTGTTAGCCGGCACCGAAGGTTGCTGTGTCTCTTATTGTGAAGATTGCCATGTTGCAGAGATTGAGATCGGCGCCGTGAGCATGCGTCTTGAAGTGCATGCGTTCTCAAGCCTGAGCCAGATGTTGCAAGAGGCGCAGGCGAGATTGGCTGGATTCAATTCCGCCAGGTCGGCGTATGGGAGCGAAGGGGCTATCCGCCATGCCTATTGAGCTGTCAGCGGTAAAAGCCATGCCAGGGCAAGTCAAGCCGCATCAGCGTTTGAAACCGACACATGCCGTGACGGCTGCCAATGATGAGTTGTTGTTGCCGGACAGGCTGGCAAGCACGGATAAGCCGGAATTTTCCAGCAAGGCCTTGTTTCTGGTGGTGACAGGGCATGTTTTGGTTCTGGGCGGTCTGCTCCTGAGCAATTCCATGGAGCTAGATGAGGCGTCGAAGCCTGAAGCTGCGGCCATGATGGTCAGCCTGGTCAGCGATCCGGCACCGGAAGTAGCGGCGGAAGTAGTGGAAATCATTCCTGAGCCTGAGCGCGTACCTGAACCTAAGCCGGTAATCAAGAAAGCTGAACCGGTGCAAAAAGTAGTCAAACCAGAGTCTGCCCCACAACCAGTAGAGCCGGTTCCGGCACCGGAGGCTGTACCTGTCGCGGCGGCAGCACCAAGTATTACCCCTGTATCCGAGCCGGTAGTCGCGCAACAGGAACCTTCGGTTATTGAAGAAGCGAAAGTGGCGCAGGAAGTCATTGAGCCGCCGAAGTTTGGCGCAGCCTATCTGCATAATCCTGCACCCAAGTACCCGCCTCTGTCCCGACGTATAGGAGAGGAAGGCCGTGTGCTGTTGCGTGTGCTGGTGACAGCAAGTGGCGCGGCGGAATCGGTGGAAATCGAGGCGGGAAGCGGTTCTGCCAGGCTTGATCAGGCCGCCATGGATGCCGTGAAAAACTGGCGTTTTATTCCGGCCAAGCGTGATAAAGAGCCGATCAGCGCATTCGTCATCGTGCCGATCCAGTTCACATTGAACAGTTGATAGCGGACAAACACTATTTAAAGCAGTATTTAAAACAGAAGGAAACAGCAATGAATAACGGATATGAATTCAACAGTCTGCAATTTATTGCAGAGGGTGGTGTAGTCTCCATGTTGGTTGCCATAGTCCTGCTCACGATGTCCATCGCGAGCTGGTATCTTATCTTTGTCAAAGGTTACCGGGCCGTTCGCCTGCGTAAGGCCTCAGCTGCCTACATCTGGCGTTTCTGGCAGGCCAAAAACCTGCAGGCTGCGATACAGCAGCCTGCAGAAGGTGTGCCGGCCTCGATTATCGTGACTCAGGCTATCAAGGCTGCAGATCATTACCGTCACCATGCATCGCAAAAAGCCGGTGAGATATGCAATCAGGATGAGTTCATCGCACGCAGCATGCGCAAGGTCATGGCGGAAGAGTCCGCGCAAATGGAATGTGGACTGACCGTGCTGGCTTCGGTTGGCAGCATTGCCCCGTTCGTCGGCCTGTTCGGTACGGTGTGGGGAATTTACCATGCACTTGCCAGCATCAGTTTGAGTGGCCAGGCGACCCTGGACAAGGTGGCCGGGCCTGTGGGCGAAGCGCTGATCATGACCGCACTCGGTCTTGCTGTAGCGATACCGGCGGTGCTGGCCTATAACGCCTTCGTCAGGATGAATCGTAACCTGCTGGCCCAGACCGAATCCTTTGCCCAGGAAGTGCATGTACTGCTGACTACCGGCGCAGCGCTGAAAGATAACCAGCCGCAGGATATGCAACAAACTGCTGCCGCAGCAAAAACCACAGCACATTTGCATGAGGTTCCGGCATGATAGGTTCAGGGCAAGGCTTCAACTCGGGCAGTCATACTGCGCCGATGAATGAAATCAACATGATTCCGCTGATCGACGTCATGCTGGTGCTGCTGGTAATTTTCATCATCACGGCACCTTTGTTGACGCATGCGGTCAGGATTGATCTGCCACAGGCCAGTAGCCAGGCTTTGCCGGAAAAGCCCGAGGTGGTCTCAATTGCGATTGATGATGCAGGGCGCATGTACTGGAATGATGCTCCCATGGTGCAGGGCGAACTGGCGCTCAGGTTGCAACAGGTCGCTGTGCAGGAACCGCAGCCCGAACTGCATATACGTGCCGACAAGCAGACGCGTTACCAGCTGCTGGCAGAGGTAATGGCCGATGCGCAGAATGCCGGTATCAAGAAAATGGGCTTCGTCAGTACGCCGGACTGACTGAACATCGCTTGATAATCAAAGAAGATAGTGAACAAATGCAAACAAAGAAACTAATGCCGGCAATGGCGTGGCGCAAACTGATCCTGCTCCCGGCCATCGGCCTGCTGGTGGCTTGTTCCGACCCTGCATCACAATCCGCTGCCATACCCGAAGCGGCTACCCCGGCTGCAGATACGGCAGTACAACTCGCTGCCAGAAGCGGAGAAATGGTTTATCAGCATGTTTGCATGGCCTGCCATGCCACAGGCGTAAACGAAGCGCCAAAATTCGGCGACCGGGCGGCATGGGCAGAGCTGATTGAAGAAGGCTTTGGCATTCTGGTCTATGAGTCGATCGAGGGTGAGGGCATGATGCCACCGCGCGGCGGTGACCCCAGCCTGACAGATCTGGAAATGGCGAATGCAGTCGCCTATATGGCCAATGCCGCAGGTGCGGAGTGGGTCGCTCCGGTCAGCGAGGAAGAGGTGCAATCAATGCTGAAGCAGGCAGAAATCGAGCTTGTGCTTCATCACGCGGAGGATTAGAGCGTTAAGCTCAATCTGTTAGCTTTTAAACAGAGATTCAATTTTTTTAGATTAAATTTTTCAGATCTAGCCAGCCAGTGAGGTTTTCTCAGGTAGCCAGCCAGTGATCCAACATCACAGGGAGCGTTATCTTGCAGAAAAACCGTATCAATCAACCCGCATTCAATATCAAGCCTGTCCACATGGCTGTTGTGTTTGGCTTGTCAGTGCTGTCCTCGCATCTCCATGCTGAAGAGGCGGCTTCTGTTGCAGCCGAGGCGGAGACCTTGCCGCAGGTCACCGTGGCAGCCAGCACCGATAGCAACGTCCCGTCCGAGCAGACCGGCTCATACAAAGTTGAAAATTCAAACGCCGCCACCGGCCTCGATCTGAGCCTGCGTGGAACGCCGCAGGTCGTTTCCGTCATTACCAGCAGGGAGATCGAGGATTATCGTCTGACCAGTGTCAACGATGCGCTGGAGAATGTCGCCGGCATCGTGGTCGAACGGGTGGAGACTGATCGCACCTATTACAGCGCCCGCGGTTCGGACATTACCAATTTCCAGCTGGATGGCGTCGGCCTGCCGCTCAATTACGGGCTTGCAACTGGCGATATCGATACAGCCGTGTATGACCGTATTGAGGTCATCCGCGGTGCCAATGGCCTGATGTCCTCTACCGGTAATCCCTCTGCCACCGTTAATTTCGTGCGCAAACGCCCGACAGAGGAGTTCAATGCATCGGTCGATGTCACTGCTGGCTCATGGAACGATTACCGGGTGGAGGGAGATATTGCCGGCCCGCTCAATGGGGCCGGTAACCTGAGAGGTCGTCTGGTCGCGGTACAGCACAACAGGGATTCCTACCTGGATCGTTACGAACATGAGAAATCCGTGTTTTATGGCATTCTCGAAGCAGATATCACGGACCATACCCGCCTGACACTGGGCCACACCTATCAGAAGAACGAGGCTGATGGCGTGCTGTGGGGCGCATTGCCGCTACTCTATACCAATGGCCAGCGTATTCATTACGACGTTTCTGCCAGCACGGCTACAGACTGGGCCTACTGGGATACTGAAGATAACCGGACTTTTGCCGAGTTGGCGCATGAGTTCCAGAATGGTTGGCAAGCCAAAGCCGTGTTGAGTTATCGCAAGGCGGAGCAGGATGCCAACATGATCTACATGTACGGTACGCCCAGCAGCAACAGCAGTGCCGATATGGGTACCTGGCCGAGTACTTATCTGCAGGATAACGAACAGTGGCTGGCCGATGTACAAGTCAAGGGGCCGTTCAGTCTCGCCGGCAGGGAGCATCAGTTGATCGCCGGCGCCAACTGGGCAAGATCCAGACTGGAGGAGGAATCGCGCTACGGTACCTCGGTATACTCGCCGATTTCGCTGGACGATATTCTGGCCGGTACCGAGCCCAACTCCAGCTATCCAGTCGTCTCCGGCGAAGCCAGTTTCAGAGACAGGCGCAGCAGCATTTATGCGGCGGCGCATTTCAGCCTCAGCGATAGATTGAACCTGATCGGTGGAGCCCGTATGACCAGTGTGGAAAGCAAAGGCGAGAGCTATGCGGTACCGCATGAATACGAGCATGATGACAAGGTCACGCCCTATGCCGGCATTGTCTATGACCTGACCGAGCAGCATTCCGCCTATGCCAGCTATACGGATATTTTCAATCCGCAGACCGAAATGGATATCAACCGTAAACCGCTCGCGCCGCTGGAAGGCAAGAGTTATGAAGCGGGTATCAAGAGCGAATGGCTGAACAAGCGGCTTAACACGACATTCGCAGTGTTCCGCAGCAAGCAGGACAATGTGGCGGAGTCGGCCGGCATCATCCCTGGCAGTTTTGATACCTATTACCGCGGCGTGACTGCCGTATCCAAAGGTATCGAGATCGACGTGGCCGGCGACATTACCGACCGTCTGCAACTGCGCGGCGGTTACACTGCGCTATCCATTCGCGGTGAAGATGATGAGGACATCAGAACCTATGTCCCGAGACATATGTTCAATCTCGCCACAAGCTACCGGGTGCCGATGCTCGACAAGCTGAAGGTTGGCATGAACGTGAAGTGGCGTGGCGACATCCACCGCGATATCGCCGGAACCCGGGTGGAGCAGGACAGCTATACCTTGGTGGACCTGATGGCGGCCTACAAGATCGACAAGAACACGACGCTGGCCTTGAACGTGGATAACGTGACAGACCGTAAATACCTGACCAGCCTGATGTGGGACCAGAGTTTTTATGCCGCTCCGCGTAGTGCCAGTCTGACGCTTAGCTGGAAATACTGATGCGCGCTTTCTGGGTCCTGATACATCGCTGGTTCGGCCTGTTGATGGCCGGTTTTCTGTTCCTGACCGGCCTGACCGGCGCCATCATATCCTGGGATCATGAGCTGGATGACCTGCTCAATCCTCACCTGATGGAAGCGTCGGCTACAGGCAGTGCAAGGCCGTCGCTCGAATTCATAGAGCAGATCGAAGCGCGGCATCCGCAGGTTAGAGTCAGCTTCGTGCCGCTGCTGGTGGAGCCGGGGGAGTCACTGGCCTTCGGAGTGTCGCCGCGCGTAAATCCCGAGACGGGCAGGCTTTACGAGCCGGGCTACAACCAGATATTCGTCGATCCGGTCAGCGGCCAGGAACTCGGCAAGCGTTACTGGGGCGCGCCCTGGCCGATTACCAGTGAGAACCTGATCTCCTTTCTCTACGTGCTGCATTACAGCCTGCATATTCCGGAGATGTGGGGGATTGACCGCTGGGGTATCTGGTTGTTGGGCATTATTGCGATTATCTGGACACTGGATTGCTTCATCGGTTTCTATCTGACCCTGCCCGCCAGAAAACGGCAGGCCAGGAATTCGCGCGCTCAACCGAGTCCGGATGACAGCATGCCTGAGACCAATGGCTCCATGCCGAAAACCTGGTGGCAGCGCTGGCAGCCTGCATGGGCTGTGCGCTGGAAAGGCGGGGCCTACAAGCTGAATTTTGATCTGCATCGCGCGGGTGGTTTGTGGACATGGGTGCTTTTATTCATCCTGGCGTTTACGGCATTTTCACTGAACCTCTATCGTGAAGTCTTTTTCCCGGTGATGTCCAGCATCTCGCACGTCACACCTGGCCCGTTCGATACCAGGCCCATAGCTGAGTTGCACAAACCCATCGAGCCCAGGGTGCAGTTTGCAGAGGTGATCCGGCTTGCTTCGGCAGAGGCCGGGAAACGTGGCTGGCAGGAGCCGGTAGGCAATGTCTTCTATTCCCAGGAGTTTGGCGTCTATGGCGTTGGATTCTTCCATGCGGGAGAAGATCATGGCGCTGCCGGTGTGGGGCCTGCTCAGATATATTATGACGCCACGGACGGCAGTTATCTTGGTGATAAACAGCCATGGAAGGGCACCGCTGCCGACATCTTCGTGCAGCTGCAGTTTCCCCTGCATTCCGGCCGCATCCTCGGATTGCCTGGCCGTATCCTGATTTCGTTGATGGGGCTGGTGGTGGCGATGCTCTCTATTACTGGTGTGTATGTCTGGTGGAAGAAATCCCGTGCGCGTGCCCATTATGGTGCTTGCAGGTTGATGGATAGAGTTGAGGAAAATGGGGAGAATGCCGAATTTATGCGTGTTTGAGCCATAAATGTCACAAACTTCACATTTAGTATGCTTCTTGCTAGTTTATAATCGAACCAGAGTAACGTCGATTTGATACAGTTTGTATGCCAGTCATACAAGCCTGTACCACCAGAGATTAATCAAGAAAGAAGCATGAATATGACGACCGCCAAGACACCTAAATCCCGTTCCAGGAAACAAGTAGCAGCTTCTGTTTCAGCCGAGAGTATCCCGGTAGTGCAGGCGCTGGCAAACCATCTGCGCTATAGATGCTTCAAGACCCCCAAGGTTTCAACGTCACGTGACTGGTACAACACGGCAGCGAATACGGTGCGCGACCATGTGGTGGAGCGCTGGGTCGATACCTCGGAGTCCTATTTCGATAAAGACCCCAAACGGGTCTATTACCTCTCTCTGGAATTTCTCATCGGGCGCATGTTTTCCAATGCTGCACTGAATCTGGGCATTGCGCCTGAAGTCAAGGAAGGCCTGAATGCTTTGGGTCAGGATATGGAGGCCCTGGCCGAGGTCGAGAACGATGCTGCATTGGGTAACGGTGGTCTCGGCCGCCTGGCCGCCTGTTTCCTCGACTCGATGGCTACCATGGACATCCCGGGAACGGGTTACGGTATACGCTATGAATATGGCATGTTCCGGCAGGCCATCATTGACGGACAGCAGGTGGAGAATCCGGATAACTGGCTGCGCTATGGCAATATCTGGGAATTCCAGCGGCCTGAAAGTACGTATACCGTGCGTTTCTATGGCCGGCTGATCGAGTTCAATGAGGGTGACCATGTCGAGCGCCGCTGGGTGGATTGTGAGCCGGTGCTGGCTATGGCCTACGATGTGCCGATTCCCGGCTATGGTACTAAAACCGTGAATAATCTGCGCCTTTGGTCAGCCAAGGCGGCGCGCGAATTCGATCTTTTCCATTTCAATGAAGGCAACTATGAAAAGGCGGTGGAAGAGCGCAATGCCACAGAGAACATCTCCAAGGTGCTCTATCCAAATGATACTTCGATGCTGGGCAAGGAGCTGCGGCTGAAGCAGCAGTATTTCTTCGTCTCCGCCTCGATCCAGGATATCCTGCGCCGCTATCTGGCGACCCACAAGGATTGGGATCAGCTGCCAGACAAGATCGCCATCCAGCTGAACGATACGCATCCGGCGATTGCAGTAGCTGAAATGATGTATCAGCTGATGGATGTTCATCAGCTGACATGGGCCAAGGCCTGGGATCTGGTGGTCAGAATTTTTGCTTACACCAACCACACCCTGATGCCTGAAGCGCTGGAAACCTGGGGCGTGGAGAAGATGACCCGGCTGTTGCCGCGCCACATGCAGATCATCTATCAGATCAACCATGAATTCCTGCACATGGTTAATCACAAATTCCCGGGCGATACCGAATTACTGAAGCGCGTTTCCATTATTGATGAAAACAACGGTAAACGTGTGCGCATGGCGCATCTGGCAATAGTCGGCAGCCATACGGTCAATGGCGTCGCGGCACTGCACAGCGAATTACTCAGAACTACGTTGTTTGCCGACTTCAGCCGCATCTATCCGGGCAAGTTCGTCAATGTCACCAACGGCATTACACCACGCCGCTGGCTCAACCAGGCCAATCCAGCCTTGACCGCTCTGCTGGAGAAGACCATAGGTCGTGATTTCCAGAAGGATCTCAACCGACTGAGGAAACTGGAATCCTTGGCGGATGATCCCGACTTCCAGAAAGCTTTCCGTCAGGTCAAATACGAAAACAAGGTGCGTCTGGCCAGCAAGATCGAGCAACTCACCGGCATCAAGCTCAATCCGGCCAGCCTGTTTGACGTGCAGATCAAGCGCATACATGAATACAAGCGTCAGTTGTTGAACCTGCTGCATGTCATTACGCTGTATAACCGCATCCGTTCAGGCAAGACGCCGGATGCGACACCGCGCACAGTGATTTTTGGCGGCAAGGCGGCGCCCGCTTACCACATGGCAAAACTGATCATCCGTTTGATCAATGACGTTGCAGCGGTGATCAATGACGACCCCGCCGTCGGTGACAAGCTCAAGGTGGTGTTCTATCCGAATTACGAAGTTTCGGCAGCGGAAATCCTGTTTCCGGGCAGTGATCTGTCAGAACAGATTTCGACTGCCGGCACCGAGGCTTCCGGCACCGGCAACATGAAGATGGCGCTGAATGGCGCACTGACCATCGGTACGCTGGATGGCGCCAATGTCGAGATCCGCGAGGAAGTTGGTGCTGAAAATATCTTCATCTTCGGCCTGACGACGCCACGGGTGGCTGAGGTACGTGCTGCCGGTTACAACCCATGGGATTTCTATCACGGGCATGTCGAACTGAAGGAAGTGCTGGACATGATAGACAGCGGCTTCTTCTCGGTAGAAGAGCCGGATCGTTATCGTCAGATCTTCGATACCCTGTTGCACAAGGGCGATCATTACCTGTTGTTGGCGGATTATGAGAGCTATATCAATGCGCAGGACCTGGTGGATGAGGTATACAAGAATCAGGAAGAGTGGACCCGTATGGCGATATTGAATGTTGCGCGTGTAGGCAAGTTCTCCAGTGATCGTACGATAGCCGAGTATGCGAAGAACATCTGGAAATTATAAGCCGGGTTGCAATTACACATAGCCGGTCAGCCTTCAAGGGAAGCTTGTATTGCAGTCATGCAGTAAACTGGTGCAATCGTTTCCCTTTATTTTTTGGAGTTGCCATGCGTCGTTTGTTGAGTATTCTGTCCATGGTGTTTTTTGCTACCCATGCACATGCGCTGGGCTTAAGTGATCTCAGCAATGCCGATGCTACGGCAGGTTTGAAAGAGGCCCTGATTCAGGGTGCAGGCAAGGCGGTCGGCAAGCTCGGCGTGGTGGATGGGTTTTTCGGCAATCCGCAAGTGAAGATTCCCTTGCCTGATTCCACTCGGCGTGCGGAAAGAGTCATGCGCATGTTCGGCATGGGCAAGCAGGCGGATGAGGTGATTTTGCGCATGAACCGCGCTGCCGAAGCAGCGGTGCCTGAAGCTAAAACCTTGCTCATCAACTCGGTCAAACAGATGAGCGTGGCCGATGCCAAGAGCATACTCACTGGCGGTGATGATGCTGCTACCCAATATTTCCGCAAGACAACCTCGAGCCCCATGGCCGAGAAGTTCCTGCCGATTGTCCGGAAGGCGATGGAGGATGTGCAACTTGCGCAGCAATACAATAAGTTCGCCGAAACCGGTGCCAGATATGGCTTGGTCAAGAAAGAACAGGCCAATCTGGAGCAATACGTCACGCAAAAAACATTGGATGGCGTTTATTTGATGATGGCGGCGGAAGAAAAGGCGATACGCAAGGATCCAATGGGGCAGGCCAGCAGTTTGCTGAAGAAGGTATTTGGTTCGCTCGGCAGCTAATAATCTGAATCCGGGCCGTTGTGGGCCGGCCGTTAAATTTCAAAATAATGTAAACCTAATGCATGGTTTTGCGTTCTTGAACCTATCGGGGAAGCAAATCAAATTTATAGGAGTCATTATGATGAAAGCGATTCGTTATGCCCTGTTCGCAATGCTGCTGGCAGTCGCGCCAAGCACATTTGCCAGAGATTCCTACGGGGTCAGTATCAGTATAGGTTCTCCAGGCTATTACGTCAGTCCGCCACCTGAGTATTACCATGCGCCACCGGCTGTGGTTTACCATGCGGTGCCCTCGTTCTATTATCATCACTACAGCCCGCCACCAAGAGCCTATTATGCGCCTAGAGTGCATTATTATCAGGACAGGCACGGGCATCATAAACATCATGGACATGGGAAACACATGCGCCACTGGCGTTGATAGCCACAAAAAAACAAAACTTGATATAGTTATAAAATATTTTGGCCTGGCCCCTTCCGGGGGCTTTTTTTTGTTGCCGGTGATAGTTTTGATGATGGCTTGCGTGCAAGTTGACGGCTAATCCATAGCAGGTTTGTGGAGCAGGTTTCTGGTAAAATTCAGCTTTTCCAATTTGCTGATTTCCAGTCCAGCCATCTCATGTCAAATATCCATATGTTAAGCCTCCGTGGCAGCGCAGCACTTTCCCAGTTCCGTTTGGACAAAACGCTCTCCAATATCCGCGGCAGCGTGCCCCGTGCCACACATCTCTATGCTGAATTCCGGCATTTTTCCTGGAGCGAAACCGGGCTGAGCGACGCGCAACAGTCCGTGCTGAAACAGATTTTGACTTATGGGCCCAAGCTGGCAGAAGAGTCGCCTGCTGGTGATCTTTTTCTCGTGGTGCCGCGCCCGGGCACTATCTCTCCGTGGTCATCACGTGCAACCGATATTGCGAGACATTGCGGCCTGGAGACAATCTCCCGGCTGGAGCGCGGGGTTGCCTATTATGTGGCGACGGAGGACGGCTCTCCCTTGACCGAGGCCGAGATCCAGATACTCAAGCCATTGATACACGACCGCATGACCGAGGCGGTATTCCGCGAAATCGAGGATGCCGGGCGGCTGTATCATCAGGGCGAACCGGCGCCGATGAACAGTGTGGATATCCTGAACGGTGGCAAAGCTGCGCTGGAGTCAGCCAATGCCGAGATGGGGCTGGCGCTGTCGCCGGACGAAGTGGATTATCTGCTGGAGAATTTCAGCCGTATCGGCCGCAATCCAACTGACGTCGAGCTGATGATGTTCGCGCAGGCGAATTCCGAACACTGCCGCCACAAGATATTCAATGCCGACTGGGTGATTGATGGTGTGAAGCAGGACAGCTCGCTGTTCGCCATGATCCGCAACACGCACAAACTGAATCCGGGCAAGACCGTAGTGGCCTATTCTGATAACGCTTCCATTGTGGCGGGCGAACCGACCAAACGTTTTTACCCGGATGCCAGCGGTCGTTATGATTTTGTCGAAGAAGACATGCACTTTCTCATGAAGGTGGAGACGCATAATCACCCTACCGCCATTTCGCCGTTTGCCGGTGCAGCGACAGGTGCCGGCGGCGAGATCCGCGACGAGGGTGCAACCGGCTCCGGTTCCAAGCCGAAAGCCGGCCTGACCGGTTTTTCGGTGTCCAATCTCAACATTCCTGGCTTCCAACAGCCTTGGGAGCAGGATTACGGCAAGCCCTCGCGCGTCGCTTCCGCATTGCAGATCATGGTCGACGGCCCGTTGGGCGGCGCTGCCTATAACAACGAATTCGGCCGGCCGAACATCGCGGGTTATTTCCGTACGCTGGAGCTGGAATCTGCTGGCGAGATGCGCGGTTATCATAAACCCATCATGCTGGCTGGCGGTGTCGGCAATATCTCGGCCAAGCATGCGAAAAAGAACCCGATCCCTCCCGGCGCTGCTCTGATTCAGCTGGGTGGTCCGGCCATGCTGATCGGGTTGGGCGGCGGCGCGGCTTCCAGTATGGATACCGGTGCCAATACCGAGAATCTGGACTTTGATTCCGTACAGCGCGGCAATCCGGAGCTGGAACGGCGCGCGCAGGAAGTCATTGACCGCTGCTGGCAACTGGGTGAGCAGAACCCCATCCTCAGCATTCACGACGTCGGCGCCGGCGGCATTTCCAACGCTTTCCCCGAGCTGGTCAATGATGCAGGCGTCGGGGCGACCTTCCAGTTGCGTAACGTGCACAACGAAGAACTGGGCATGTCGCCGCGCGAGCTGTGGAGCAACGAAGCGCAGGAACGTTACGTCATGGCGATCGCGCAGGAGGATCTGCCGCGTTTCACCGAGATCTGCGAGCGCGAACGCTGTCCGTTTGCCATCGTCGGCTATGCCACGGAAGAGCGCCATTTGACGGTTGAGGATAGCCATTTTGGCAACAAGCCGGTGGACATGGATCTTTCCGTGTTGCTGGGCAAGCCGCCCAAGATGATACGCGATGTCAGCCATGTGGAACGCAAGCTCGAACAGTTCGATACCAGTAGTGTCAAGCTCAAGGATGCGGTTGAACGCGTGCTGCGTCTGCCCGGCGTGGCGGACAAGACCTTCCTCATCACGATCGGCGACCGTACGGTGACCGGTCTGGTTGCGCGCGACCAGATGGTGGGCCCCTGGCAAGTGCCGGTGGCCGATGTTGCCGTGACGCTGGCAGGCTACGAAACCTATCGCGGTGAGGCTTTTGCCATCGGCGAAAAGGCACCACTGGCACTGGTCGACGCGCCGGCTTCAGGCCGTATGGCAATTGGCGAGGCGATCACCAATATTGCTGCAGCGTATATCGAAAACCTGGGCGATCTCAAGCTGTCTGCGAACTGGATGGCGCCGGCAGGCCATCCGGGTGAAGATGCAGCGCTGTTCGATACCGTGCGTGCGGTCGGCATCGAGTTGTGCCCGCAACTGGGCGTCAGCATTCCGGTCGGCAAGGACTCCATGTCCATGAAGACCGTCTGGGATGAGAATGGCGAGAAAAAGGCCGTTACTGCGCCGATCTCGCTGGTGGTCACTGCATTCGCACCGACAGCGGACGCACGCAGGACGTTGACGCCACAACTGCGGACCGACCAGGGTGAAAGCAGCCTGATCCTGATCGACCTCGGCTATGGCAAGAATCGTCTGGGTGGTTCGGCGCTGGCTCAGGTTTTTGCTGCCACCGACAACCGCGCACCGGATCTGGATGATCCGGCGCGTTTCAAGATGTTCTTCGCCGCTATTCAGAACCTCAATGCGGACGGCAAACTGTTGGCCTACCACGATCGTTCCGATGGCGGTCTGTTCGTCACGCTGGCGGAAATGGCGTTTGCCGGGCGTTGCGGCCTGGATATTGATATCAGCGAGTTGCCGGGCAATACGCTGGATGTGCTGTTCAATGAGGAACTGGGTGCGGTGATCCAGGTTGATACAGTTCAGGCTGATGCGATACAGCAAGCTTTGCGGGAAGTCATCGGTGATTGCGTACATGTCATTGGCAAGGTGGTGACCGACAATCATGGTTTCGTCATCCGCCGTCTGGGCGAGGTCGAATTTGCCGAGTTGCGTGCCGATCTGCATCGCATGTGGTCGGAAACGACGCATCAGATGCAGAAACTGCGTGACAATCCGGCTTGTGCGCAGCAGGAATATGATCGTATTCTGGATGTGAGCGATCCGGGCCTGCATGCACGTCTGACTTTCAATCTCGCGCATCATGTCGAGGCGCCATATGTCGCCAGCGGTGCCAGACCAAAAATGGCCATTCTGCGCGAGCAGGGCGTTAACGGCCAAGTCGAGATGGCGGCGGCGTTCAATCGCGCCGGTTTCGAATCGCATGATGTGCACATGAGTGATGTTATCAGCGGCCGCGTGTCGCTGGAGGATTTTCACGGGCTGGTGGCCTGCGGCGGCTTCTCCTATGGCGACGTGCTCGGTGCCGGCGAAGGCTGGGCCAAGTCCATCCTGTTCAACGCGCGTGCGCGTGACGAGTTCTCCGCCTTCTTCGGTCGTCAGGACTCTTTCGCGCTGGGCGTCTGTAACGGTTGTCAGATGATGAGCAATCTGCACAGCATCATTCCGGGCGCAGAACACTGGCCGCATTTTGTGCGTAATCGCTCCGAACAGTTCGAAGCGCGCTTTGCCATGGTGGAGATCCAGGAGTCGCCATCATTGTTCTTCAGTGGCATGGCCGGCAGCCGGATGCCGATAGCAGTAGCGCATGGTGAAGGTTATGCGGAATTTTCTGATACGGATGCTGTCAATGCTGTGGCCAGAGACAAACTGGTCAGCGTGCGTTATGTGGATAATACCGGACAGGCAACGGAAGTTTATCCGTTCAACCCGAATGGCTCACCACAGGGCATTACTGGCCTGACCACGACAGACGGGCGATTTACCATTATGATGCCACATCCGGAACGCGTATTCCGGACCGTTCAGCACTCATGGCATCCGCAGGGCTGGGGTGAAGATGGGCCGTGGATACAAATGTTCCGAAATGCCAGGAAATTTGTTGAATAAACTTTTATTACAAGAATCAGGAGAAAGCTGCATGAATATGATCAAAACCCTTTTGCTGGCCACTGCATTGATGCTTCCCATGTCCGCCAGTCTGGCCATGAATGATGATCAGTACATGGAATATACCCAGGCTATCGGTGATAACAATATCAAGCTGGTGAAGAAGTATCTGGATGACGGTATTGCCTCGCCCAAGGATTTTTTCTTCGGTTGGACTGCTTTGCACATTGCGGCCGAAAAGGGTCATGTCAAGCTGGTGCAGCTGTTGATCGAGCGTGGTGCCGATATGAACTGGCAGCATGAAATCAGTCGTCTGACAGCATTCCATTTGGCGGCTCTGGGTGGTCACACCGAAGTGGTCAAATTGCTCGCTGCCAAGGGTGCTGACATCAACATCAAGATGAAGGCCGATGTTTCCATCCTGCGTCCGCTGCGTGATGAAGGCAAGACCGAGATGATCAAGCTGCTGACGGATCTTGGCGTCAAGGATGATGGTTGTCAGGAAACACAATGTTTCGATTGAGGAATTTTTCTTAAAGCGAGACTTTAAATGATCAAAGCGCATTACATCGGTCTGGCAGGACTGCTGAGTCTGACGCTCAGTACCGGTGTTTGCGCTGATGAATCCTATGCCAGGCTGAGCATTCATACTCATGTCCTGGCATCTTCATGTGCGGCATGTCACGGTACCAATGGCAACAGCGTCGGCGGAACACCGGTGCTTGCCGGCCTCAACGCCGAGCATTTCATCAATCAGATGCAGGCATTCAAATCGGGCGAGCGTCCGTCAACCGTGATGCACCGGCATGCCAAAGGGCTGACACAAGAAGAGATTACCGAACTGGCAGAGCATTTCTCCAGACAACTGCGCCATACGGCTGAGCTTCCATCCCCCGCCGATTCCGATAAGCCTTGATATATGACAGCCACGCGCCTCAATCGCCGCGAATTTATCAAATGGACTGCCGCTGCTTCGGCATTGGCTTCAATCGGTGGTTGTGCACAGGCGCTCATACAATCCTCCGGTAATCAACCGCGCGTCGTTGTTATCGGTGGCGGTTACGCCGGGTCAGCAGTCGCCAAGTATCTGCGTATCTGGAGCAATGCCGGCATCGAAACGGTAGTGATTGAACCCAATCCGTACTTTATTTCCTGCCCCTTGAGCAATCTGGTGCTGGGTGGCAGCAAGCAGATCGAGGATTTGAGTTTCAGTTATGACGCTTTGAAACGCAATCATGGGATCAGCTGGGTAAAAGACACCGTGATTGCGGTGGATGCTTCGAGTAAAAAGATCAGGACAGCTCGCGGCGAACTGCGCTATGACAAACTGGTGCTGGCGCCGGGCATCGACTTCATCTACGACGATCTGCCCATGCTGCAGAGCGAAGAGGCACAGCAGCAGGTTCCGCATGCCTGGAAGGCCGGGCCGCAGACCGTCAATCTGCACCAACAGCTGGTGGCCATTCCCGAAGGCGGCGTGTTCGCCATCAGCATTCCAAAAGCGCCTTATCGTTGTCCGCCGGGGCCATATGAGCGTGTCTGTCAGGCCGCCTTCTATCTAAAACAGCACAATCCGACGGCCAAGATCATCGTGCTCGATGCCAATCCGGATATCGTTTCCAAAAAGGGTCTGTTCCTCAAGGTCTGGTCCGAGATGTATGCCGGCATGGTCGATTACCGGCCGAACAGCAGCATCGTCGATCTGGATGTGGCGCAGAAACAAGTGACAACTGAATTTGAACGTGTCAGTGCGGATGTGCTGAATGTGATACCACCGCAGCGGGCCGGCAAGATCGCACAGACGCTGGGTGTGGTCAATGTAGACCAACGCTGGTGTGAAGTGGATTTCCGGACATATGAATCAAGCGTGTTGCCGGGTGTGCATATCGTCGGCGATTCGGTCTCCGCTGGTCTGCCCAAATCAGCGCACATGGCGACTTCACAGGCGCGGGTCTGTGCCAGCGCGATAGTTGCGTCATTCAGCGGCATTGATCCGGATCCGCTACCGGTATTTGCCAACACCTGCTACAGCTTTGTCAGCGACACTATGGCCATGCATGTGGCCCACGTTTATCGCTATGACACAGTGAAAAAGATCATGCTGCCGGCAGATGGCGGTGGCGTGTCAGATGCACCCTCAGCGCAGGAAGGTAGCTATGCCTATGACTGGGCGCGGAATATCTGGTCGGATGTGCTGACATGAACCGGAACAAATCGGCCGTGACGAGGTGGCTTAAGCGCGTTGTGCAAATGACGCTGACTGGATGCTGGCTGATATCCGCGTCCGCGCTAGCGGACATGGCCGAGTTGATGCCGGTGCCGTCGAAGCCGGAGCAGGCAGTCAAATTGCCGCCGGGGTTCAAACTGCAGGTGTTTGCCAGCGTACAGGGTGCCGATGGCCAATATTTCCGTGGCCCGAGATTCATGACCTTTGGTCCGGATGGCAATCTATATCTGTCGACCGGTATGGATCAGCAGGTGCTGATGCTGGTCGATGCAGACAAAGATGGCAAGGCCGATCAGATCGTCACCGTCGCCGATCAACTGAATGCGCCGCAGGGCTTGGCTTTCGTCGATGGCAAATTGCTGGTCGCTAATCAGGATGCCGTCCTGCAACTGGAAAGTAACGCGCAAGGTGAGTGGCCTGCCGTGCGGGCGACGCCGCTGATCGCAGGCTTGGCGACCGGCGGACACGGACTGAAAGGCCTGAAACTCGGACCGGATGGTCATTTGTATCTGAACATCGGTTCCAGCTGCAATGTCTGTGTCGAGACCGACCCGACGCGAGCGACCATAGAACGCTACACGACGGATGGCAAGGCGGCTGGCGCATTGGTGACCTTGGGCAGGCACAAGCCGAGTGCGACTTGGGCCAGAGGCTTGCGCAACTCTCAGGGCTTTGTCTGGCATCCGGTGACGGGCGCCATGTATGCTACCAATAACGGGTCTGACATGCGTTCCGCCAGCAAGGGCGGCCCGATAGATGATGATTTGCCGCCCGAGCATCTGAACCTGATCGAGCCGAACGTGCACTATGGTTGGCCGTATTGCTGGGGCAATCAGGAGCCGGATCCGCAATTCGATGATGCGGATTTTTGCAAAACGACGCGAGGCCCGGAAATCATGTTTGATGCCCATTCGACGCCGATAGGCATCAGCTTTCTCGACCAGACCGGTTTCCCGGAAGAATACCGCACCGATGCTATCGTCGCACTGCATGGTTCATGGAACCGGCAGGAGCCTTCAGGCTACAAGCTGGTACGCGTAAAATTCAGAGATAACAAACCGAGTGAAGTTGTGGACTTTGCCACCGGCTGGTTGGAAGGGCGTGCCGCCTGGGGTCGGCCGGTAGATGTCGTCAGCGGGCCGGATGGCGCGCTTTATGTGTCTGATGATCGCGCTGGATTGATTTATCGTATCAGTTACAAGGAGCCGAAATGATTCACCTGAAAACAGCTTTTATGTATTTCAGACGGCTTGCCTTTACAGCTGTGCTGATGGCACTGCCGTTGACGGGCCAGGCGGCGCCTGCCAATATGCTGATTTATATTCATCCGAATGAATACAAGCACCCGCTCAAGCTCTGGCAGTATTATTCCGATTACTGGTTCGAACAGGGTCCGGTGGTGGAGCCGTTGGCCAGATCCATGCTGGCGGAAGCGTTTGGCGAGATTGGTATGTGCGGTGCAGTCAACGAGGCTAGATCGCTGGTCTGGATACAGCCGCGCATCTATTACAATCCGCACATGACGGTTTTTTATGGCGAGATCCGGGCCAGCGTCTATACCAGTCGTGGTGAGCCTGTAGCGACCTATCTGGGGGAAGCGAAGAAACACGGCTTCCTCGACGTTGTTCCGCGTAGTCAGATCGAGGCTGTCTATCGTGCAGCCATGCAGAATCTAATCACTAATATGCAGAAGAATCCTGGCCTGAAAACGCTGGTTGCAGATGGTGAAATCAATCTTGACGCTGGGGGAGCTTGTGCTATTGTCCCCAATCTGCCGCCGCCCAAGCTGTTCGATCTCGATTATCTAATCAAGGGTGTCAATTAAAAAAAAGAAAGGCGTTGTAATGCAGATAAAAAATTGGATGGCAGTCTCGTTATTGGGGGTATGCATCATGGCAGGTAGTTTGGCGGCATGCAGTGCGAGTGAACGGAAAATTGGCGGCCTGAAGACGCCTGAATCCGTGATCCAGGCCAGTGACGGCAGGATTTTCATCTCCGAGATCAATGAATTCGGCAAGGATGGCGACGGCCAGATCAGTGTTATCGATCAGAACGGCAAGCTGTCTATCTTCGCTACCGGCATGGATGATCCAAAAGGTCTTGCCATTATCGGTGAATATCTCTACGTGGCTGACAAGACACGTATCCTGAAAGTGGCACCGGATGGTAACTGGCAGGTATTCGTCCCGTCCGAAGCCTTTCCTGCCGTGCCACAGTTCCTCAATGACCTGGAACGTGATCTGCAGGGCAATTATCTCTATGCCAGCGACAGCGGCGATCTGGAAAAGGGTGGTGCAATCTATCGCATCAGTCTGGATGGCCAGGTTACGAACGTCATCAACCATGCGCAGGATGAACGCGTGCTGGCGCCCAATGGTCTGTTAATGGACGACTCCGGTGATGTGTTGCTATTTGTTGATTTTGCTTCTGGCATTCTTTATAGCCTGAATATGAAAACCGGCATCCTGACCGACCTCGCAGAGGGCCTGGGCGGTGGTGATGGCTTGGTGCATCACCCGAACGGGCTCATGTACGTCAGCGATTGGAAGAACGGCAAGGTCTACAGCGTTCTGCATGACGAAGTCAAACTGGTGCGTGAAGGTTTTCAGGCAGCAGCAGATATCGTGCTTACTACCGATGGCAAATATATTCTGGTGCCCGACATGAAGGCCGGGGAACTGGTTTGGGTGCCGGTTAACTAGGTAGGCAATGCAGTAATGCAAACAAAAATGCCACGTTGAACGTGGCTTTTTTGTTTATGGAAATGCCACTTCATTGTGGCAACAGTGTGATTTTCAGATCGTGGCCGATGATCTTGAAGTCACTAGGCAGATAACGCCGGTTGCCAATTTTCAGGTCGTCTGGTTTGAATGTATGAAGAGGTATATTGCTGAGTAGCTCTGCACCCAGTTTTGCTGCCAGCAGGTTAAGCAGTTCGCTGCTAGTGTCGTCCAGCGCCATGCCTTGGATATCGAGCTTTTCGATTTTCGATTCACTCAGCATTACCGTGCTGCTGGCGGCATCAAATCCGAGTTTGCCGGAGATGCCGATCATGCCCTGCACGGATTTTTCAGTTAGTGGATTGCTGAACCTGGTGTCGATCTGTGCATGCAGACGTTGGGCATCTCCATCCAGTCGGATGACCGGGTTGCTCAGGTGGACGTCGAAAATCCGCAGCACGGTTGTTGGCACCGAGAGTTCTTCCGTGATGCGGCTTTGCAATTCGCTTTCGCTGATACTGATGGTGCGTGGACCGCTGGCGCATGCGCTAAGCAATAACAGCAGGGCAGGAAGCAGTATTTGCATCAGGGTGTGTCTGGTTCGTGGCATGATGAACTCCTGAGAATTAGAATCCAGTTTAATCCAATGTGACCGGTTCGACAGGGTTGTGACCATGAAATCATGCGAGGATGTGAAGGTGAGTGTTTTGTTGCGCAGATGGCATGAGATATTAATTTACAGCTGCCTGTTGCTGGGGTCTTTATTCTCGTTTCAAATGCCGACGGCTCAAGCAGAGGATGAGGCTACACCTGTCAGCGTGTATCTGTTCTGGGTATCCGGTTGCCCGCATTGTGACCGTGAAATCAAGTTTCTGCAGCGTTTGCAGCAGGAGCTGCCGGCAACTGATCTGCAACTTTTCGAGATTACGGCCGCCGGCGAGGGCCGCAGTCTTTTTCTCGATGTCGTGCGGGTGCTGGGTATTAGCGAGCCGTCGGTGCCCCTGACGATTATCGGCAATCATGTATGGATGGGCTATGCGGCCGACAGGTCGACCGGCCAGCAGATGCGTGAACGTATTGAGACCTGTCTGAAAACGGCATGTCCGGATGCGGTGGCCGGCTTGCTTGCGCCCGTGGAACCGGATTCAAGAACACTGACGGAAGCGGTCAGGGCGCCTGTGCCGGAGAAGATGCAGGTGCCTCTGCTGGGCGAAATCAATCCGCGTGACCTTTCGCTGCCGGTGCTGACCATTATCCTGGGCGCGCTCGACGGGTTCAATCCATGCGCCATGTGGACGCTGGTGTTTCTCATTGGTCTGTTGCTCGGCATGAAGGATAAGATGCGCATGTGGATGCTGGGCAGTGCCTTTATCATCGGCTCGGCTGCCGTTTATTTTGTATTTATGGCAGCCTGGCTCAACCTGCTGCTGTTTCTTGGCAGCCTGCTCATCATTCGTGTTGTCATTGGTCTTGTGGCGCTGGCGGGTGGTTTCTACTACTTGAAGGAGTATTTTCAGAACAAGGATGCAGTCTGTCCTGTTACGGCATCCGAAAAGCGGCAGCGGGTGTTTCATCGTCTCAAGGCGCTGGCCCAGGAGCGCAATTTTCTGTTGGCGCTGACAGGCATTCTGGCGCTGGCATTCATCGTCAATCTGGTGGAACTGGTCTGTTCGGCCGGAATTCCGGCGGTCTATACGCAGATCCTTGTCATGCATGACTTGCCTGGCTGGCAGTACTACGGTTATCTGTTGCTGTATATCCTGGTTTTCATGGCAGATGATATGCTGGTGTTTGCCAGTGCCATGTTGACGTTGCAGTTTACTGGTCTTACCAGTAACTATTCGCGCTATTCACATCTGATTGGAGGGGTTTTGCTGTTGATCATCGGTGCGCTAATGCTCCTGCGTCCGGATTTGCTGACGTTTGTCTAAGGTCTGCTGCTTTAGGGCGTGCTGCGGGAAAAACAATGTATGAAGGAAATTATGGAATTACGTCAAATCGCGTTGCAATTGCTGGCTGAGACCAATGTCGAGCTCAAGGTGCAGGGCGCTTTGCAACTGGCCGAAGCGTGGCCGGCACATAAGCTGGAGTTGGATACGACGTTGGAACTGAAGCCCGGTCAGAGTATTCCCGGTCAGCCGCAAAGGCCGGAACTGGTCTCGCCATTGCAGGTGAAGAAGCGCGCAATGAATACTGCGGAAGGCCGTGCCATTCTGATTCATGCGCTGGCGCATATCGAATTCAACGCCATCAATCTGGCGCTGGATGCCATCTGGCGTTTTGCCGGCATGCCGCAAGCTTATTACCAGGATTGGCTCAAGGTGGCGGCTGAGGAAGCCTACCACTTTTCACTATTGAACGCGCACCTGCAGTCGCTGGGCTATGCCTACGGTGACTTCCCCGCGCACAACAGCCTGTGGGAAATGGCAGAAAAGACCCGGAGTGATGTATTGGCACGCATGGCGCTGGTGCCGCGAACCATGGAAGCGAGAGGTCTGGATGCGACGCCGGCCCTGCGAGCGAAACTTGCGCAAGCCGGGGACATCAGGGCCGCAGAGATTCTGGACATTATCCTGCGCGATGAAATCGGCCATGTCACCATCGGCAATCGCTGGTTCGGGTATTGCTGCGAACAGCGGGGTCTTGATGTCATTCAGACCTATGACAATCTTGCCAGGGAGTACAAGGCACCGGTGTTGCGAGGCCCGTTCAATCTGGAAGCTCGCCGTGCGGCAGGGTTCTCCGAGTCGGAGCTGGCACTGCTGCATTAGAAATATTAAACCCGGATAATCCATTAGGCGGCTCTTCGAGCCTACACGAGTACTGACGGTCAGGTTACGGCCATTTTTAGCTCCGGCATAACATTCGCCAGTGGCGAATATTAGCCTGCACTGAAACTTTGTTTTGCCGCTTGTTCGGCGTCCATAGGCCTGCTATGGACTTCTCCCAACCAACAAAACTGTCTCGCAACCTGCCTCGTCATCATCTCGCGTCCTAATGGATTATCCGGGTTAAAGTTTCTAAAATGAAAAAGCCCGCAATCATTGCGGGCTTTTTTGCGACGGAAAGTAACAGTTATTTCACAGTGGCTGATTCGATCACGATAGTCTGTATTGGCATATCGCCGCCGTCGGTCGGCATGGTCGAGATGCGCTGCACAACATCCATGCCTTTGACCACTTTGCCGAAGACCGCATAGCCCCAACCGCGTTGTGATTTGTCGGTGTGGTTGAGGAAGGTGTTATTGGCGACATTGATAAAGAACTGCGCGCTGGCGGAATGCGGGTCGCCGGTGCGTGCCATGGCCACAGTACCGATGTTGTTGGCCAGTCCGTTATCGGCCTCGTTCTTGATCGGGTCGCGCGTCGGCTTCTCGTTCAGGTTCCTGTCCATGCCGCCGCCCTGAATCATGAAGCCGGCAATCACGCGGTGGAAGATGGTGCCGTTGTAATGGCCGTCTTTCACATACTGGACGAAATTGGCGACAGTGTTCGGTGCCTTTTCGCTGTTCAGTTCGAGCACGATCAGGCCGTGACTGGTTTTCAGTTCAACCAGCGTGGGTTGCGCATAGGCGCCCAATGAGACGAGGAACAGGCTTGATGCGATGAATAAACGCTTGAGCAATTTACAACTCCTTGAGAAAAATCAGACTGTGAAAAGGTGAATGAGGCCGTCGAGACCGGAATAGTTCAGTGCATAGCTGGCCTGTTCCTGCACGATGGGTTTGGCGTGATAGGCGACTCCGGCACCGGCTGCGGCCATCATTTTCAGGTCATTGGCACCATCTCCGACAGCGATGATCTGATCCTGTTTCAAGCTAAGCTGCTGGCCTAGCCGGGTCAGGGCATCGGCCTTGACCTGGGCGTCGACAATATTGCCCAGAACATGACCGGTCAATTTTCCATCGATGATTTCCAGCGAATTGGCCCGCACATGATCGATGCCGGTCATGGCTTGCACACGTTCGGCAAAGAAGTCGAAACCGCCGGAGACCAGCAGGGTTTTGATGTTGTTCTGTTTGCAGCAGGCGATCCATTCCAGCGCGCCCGGGTTGAGTTGCAGACGCTCTTCGATGACGCGCTGCAGTGCGGATTCATTCAGCCCGGTCAGCAATTTCACGCGCCGGCGCAGGCTTTCGGCAAATTCGATCTCGCCGCGCATGGCACTTTCGGTGATCTCTGCCACTTGCGGTTTGAGGCCGCACATGTCGGCAATCTCGTCTATGCATTCAATGCTGATCAGTGTGGAGTCCATATCCATCACGACCAGGCCGATGTTGTTCAGCGTGTGTTGATTATTCACATAGGCGCAGTCGATCTTCTCTGCGGCACAGAATTCCAGTACCTGCGCAGAGACTGTCTGCTGGTTCGGCAAATAGTAGGCATGTTCACCTACCTGGGTGAACTGCTCGCCGCGATAACCGGGGAGCAGGTGGGTGAGGGTGACCAGATGCTGGTTGCGAATGGAAGAGCCTTGTACTACTAGACGCATACTGAGTTTCTTGTTTAACGGATTTTGGCATTATAGCGACTTTTGCCGCGCCGCTGATGGGGTATTCGCTGGCATTAGCCGGCGATTTCCGCCAAAATACAACTTTTCCGAACGACATAGCCAATTCCATGAATCTGCATGAATTTCAGGCCAAGCAGCTGTTACAGCGTTATGGCTTGCCTATCCCCAGAAGTATCCTTGCTGAAACCAGTCAACAAGCCAAAGATGCCGCTCAATCGCTTGGCGGCGAAGCCTGGGTGGTCAAGGCCCAGGTACATGCGGGCGGCCGCGGCAAGGCAGGCGGAGTCAAGGTCGTCAAGTCGGAAGCAGAACTGCAGGCATTGGCAACTGATTTGCTGGGGCGGCGCCTGGTAACCTACCAGAACGCACCGGACGGCCAGCCGGTGAATACCGTGCTGGTGGAAGAGACACTGCCGATCGCGCGCGAGCTTTATCTGTCGATGCTGGTCGACAGAAGTCTGGAGCGCGTGGTGGTGGTGGCTTCCTCAGCCGGCGGTATGGATATCGAGGAAATTGCGCAAACCAGCCCTGAGCAAATTTTGCAGGAAGTCTGCGATCCGCTGAACGGTCTGGTGGATTTCCAGGCACGTAACCTGGCTTTCAAGCTCGGATTGGCCGGCGAACAGATCGGCGCATTTACCCGCTTGCTCAAAGGGCTTTATCGGCTGCTCAAGGAAAACGACCTGGCCTTGCTCGAAATCAACCCGCTGGTGGTCACCACCGAAGGCTCCCTGGTGGCGCTCGATTGCAAGATGAGCGTGGACGATAACGCGCTTTACCGCCAGAAGGCGCTGGCAGAACAGCGCGACTGGAGCCAGGAAGACCCGAAGGAAGCGGAAGCGCACCATGCCGGCCTCAATTACATCGCACTGAACGGCAATATCGGTTGCATGGTCAACGGCGCCGGCCTGGCGATGGCGACCATGGACCTGATCAAGCTGCACGGTGGTGCGCCTGCCAACTTCCTCGATGTCGGAGGCGGTGCAACAGCCGAGACGGTGGCCAAGGCATTCAAGATCATTCTGGCTGACAGCAACGTCAAAGCCATACTGGTCAACATCTTCGGCGGCATCATGCGCTGTGACATCATCGCCGAAGGGATCATCGCCGCGGTCAAGGAGGTGGGTATACAGATTCCGGTGGTCGTCCGCCTGGAGGGTACCAACGTTGAACTGGGCAGGAAGATGCTGTCCGAGAGCGGTCTGTCGATTATCTCTGCTGCCGGTTTGACCGACGCTGCGCAGCAGGCAGTGAATTCAGTGAAAGTGGCATCATGAGTGTGTTAGTCAACAAAAATACGAAAGTGCTCTGCCAGGGTTTTACCGGCAAGCAGGGCACCTTCCATTCAGAACAGGCGCTGGCTTATGGCACCAAGATGGTTGGTGGCGTCACGCCGGGCAAGGGCGGCCAGGTTCATCTCGGCCTGCCGGTATTCAACACCATGCGCGATGCCGTCGATCAAACCAGGGCCAATGCCTCGGTGATCTACGTGCCGCCGGCCTTCGCTGCAGATTCGATACTTGAGGCAGCAGATGCCGGCATTGAGCTGATTGTCTGCATTACCGAGGGTATTCCGGTGCTGGACATGCTCAACGTCAAAGCGGCCCTGAAGGCCAACGGCGTGCGCATGGTCGGCCCTAATTGCCCGGGCGTCATCACGCCGGACGAGTGCAAGATCGGCATCATGCCCGGCAGCATCCATCTGCGCGGCAAGATCGGTATCGTTTCGCGCTCCGGTACGCTGACCTATGAAGCCGTACACCAGACCACGGCATTGGGCTTGGGGCAATCAACCTGTATCGGTATCGGTGGCGACCCGATCCGGGGTATGAATTTCATCGAGTGCCTGCAACTGTTCGAGGCCGATCCGGAAACCGAGGCCATCATCATGGTCGGCGAAATCGGCGGCAGTGACGAAGAGGCTGCGGCTGAGTACATCAAGTCGCACGTGAAAAAACCGGTGGCCGGCTATATCGCCGGTCAGACCGCGCCCAAGGGCAAGCGCATGGGGCATGCCGGTGCCATCATCTCCGGCGGCAGCGGCAAGGCGGAGGATAAGATACGTGCACTGGAGCATGCCGGCGTGGTCGTGGCCAGTTCACCTGCCGGCCTCGGCGAAGCTGTGCAGGCGGCAATCAAGGCCAAATCGGCTTGAGCGTCATACGAATCCTGAAACGGGAAACTGGAATGCTGAAAAAACTATTGCTGATGCTGTTCCTGGGTGTGCTGGCCATGCCCGTGCATGCGGAAGAGATCCCCTATCTGCTGACGGTCTCCGCCCGAGGCGATATGGAAACGCTGAATGCGATGCTGCAGGCCGGGACAAATCCGGATACCAAGGATGCGAATGGCATCACGGCGCTGATGTATGCCGCACGCAAGGATCAGGCGGAGGCCGCGAGGGCTCTGCTGAAGAGCGGTGCTGACGTCAATGCCAAGGACAGTGGCGGCTGGACCCCTCTGATGTTCGCGGCCAAGAAGAACTTTGTGGCCACTGCCAAGGTGCTGCTGGAACATGGAGCAGATCCCAAGATTCGCGACGGTTCCGGTTGGAGCGCATTGGGCATGGCAGCGACTTCCGGTTTTTCGGACATGGTCGGGCTGCTGATCAAACATGGCATCGATCCTGACGCCAAGAGTGATGATGGCAAAAGTGTGCTGATGTATGCCGCCAAGAATGGCGATGTGCCGACGATTAACATCCTGCTGGATAATGGCGCGAACACTTTTCTGCGCGATCGCTTCGGTGCCACTGCTCTGATGTATGCAGCGAGAGAGGGCAATACGGCAGCCATGGTTGCATTGATGGACAAGGGGGCGAAAGTCGATTCCATCGATCATCATAAATGGACGGCGTTGACCTGGGCGGTGAGCAAATCACAGGTTGAAGCGGCAAGAGAACTGATCGCCCGCGGCGGCGATGTCAATTTGAAGGATTCCGCAGGTACGCCTTTGTTGCAGATTGCGGTCGTCAACAAGGATGCTGACATGGTGCGGCTGCTGCTGGCCAGCGGCGCCAAAGTCAAGGCACGCGATCAGTATGGGCTGACGGCCTATGTTTATGCGCTTAAAGGCAAGGACCCGGAGATTGTTCAACTCATTATTGATGGCGGCGGCAAGTAAGCCAGTCCACCACACATCGATAAAAAAGCAGAATAAAACCAGGACATGAAAATCGCCATTGCACAGATCAACTGTACCGTAGGCGACATTGCCGGCAATAGTGCGAAGATTCTGGATTATGCGGGACGAGCCAGACAGTCCGGCGCAACGCTGCTGATCACGCCGGAACTTGCTCTAAGCGGCTACCCGCCGGAGGACTTGTTGCTGCGTGAGGATTTTAACCGGGCCTGTGATACTGCCCTGAAGGATCTGGCCAAGAAAGTCGAAGGCATATCACTGCTGGTCGGCCACCCCATGGTAAAGGACGGCAACTGTTACAACGCGGCATCGCTGCTGGAGAACGGCAGCATCAGCGTCACTTATCACAAGCATGTGCTGCCGAATTACAGTGTTTTCGATGAAGTGCGCTATTTCACTGCGGGCTATGAACCCATGGTGTTCGAGCATGGCGGTATCTGCTTCGGTGTGCTGATCTGTGCCGATGTTTGGGAACCGCAACCGGCCATCAAGGCCAGGCAAGCCGGTGCGCAGATGCTGCTGGCACTGAATGCATCACCGTTCCATATCGACAAGCAGACGCAGCGCTATGAGGTCGTGCGTGAGCGTGTGAAGGAAACGGGGCTGGCCATGGTCTACGTTAATCTGGTTGGCGGGCAGGATGAGCTGGTGTTCGATGGCGCCTCGTTTGTACTCAATGCTGCCGGTAATTTGACCCAGCAGCTGGCGGAATATGAGGAATCGCTGGGCATCGTTGAATTGCAGGATGCGCAGCCGCTCTCGGCAGAAATTGCCCCCAGCCTGAGTCTGGAACCTTCAGTTTACAAGGCTTTGTGCCTGGGGCTGAAGGACTATGTGCGCAAGAACGGATTCCCGGGAGTGGTAATCGGCCTCTCAGGCGGTATCGATTCTGCACTGACGCTGGCGATAGCAGTAGATGCGCTGGGTGGCGGTGCCGTGCGTGTCGTTATGATGCCGTCGGAATTCACGTCAGACATGAGTCTGAGCGATGCCGAAGAGATGGCAAGAATTGTCGGGGTCAAGTATTCGGAATTGCCGATCAAGCCGCTATACGATCTTTTTCGGCAGACACTGGCGGCTGATTTCGACGGTTTACCGTTTGACGCTACCGAAGAGAACCTGCAGGCCCGTATACGTGGCATGTTGCTGATGGCGCTATCCAACAAGTTCGGCAGTATCGTGCTGACAACCGGCAACAAGAGCGAGATGGCAGTCGGCTATTCCACACTGTATGGGGACATGGCTGGCGGTTTTTCGCTGCTCAAGGATGTGCCCAAAACCCTGGTCTACAAACTGGCGCAGTATCGTAACGATATTTCCCCCATTATCCCGCAACGCATCATTACCCGGCCGCCTTCGGCCGAGCTCCGGCCTGATCAGACCGATCAGGACAGCTTGCCGCCTTATGATGTGCTGGATGCCATTATGGAGGCTTATGTCGAGCATGATTGTGGGCGTGACGAGATCGTCGGCATGGGTTACCGGGAGCAGGATGTGAATCGCGTGCTGAGTCTGATTGATCGCAACGAATACAAGCGGCGCCAGGCACCGATCGGCGTGCGTATCACCCACAGGGGGTTTGGCAAGGATCGCCGATATCCTATAACATCGAAATTCAATTTTTCGGCATGAGGGGCAAGTTCATCATGCCGGCAACCAGTTTTGGGGGAAAAGAATGAAGAAAATAGAAGCAGTGATCAAGCCATTCAAGCTTGATGAGGTGCGGGAGGCTTTGTCGGAGATTGGTATTACCGGGCTGACGGTCACCGAAGTCAAGGGTTTCGGTCGCCAGAAAGGCCATACCGAGCTCTATCGTGGAGCGGAGTATGTGGTCGATTTTCTGCCGAAGATCAAGATTGCGCTGGTAGTGGCAGACCATCTGGTCGATGCTTGTGTCGAAGCCATCATCAAATCCTCCCGTACCGGCAAGATCGGCGACGGCAAGATCTTTGTCACGCCGGTGGAACAGGTGATCCGTATTCGTACCGGAGAAACCGGAGAAGATGCGGTTTAATTGTCACTTAATGACTGGGCAGGCAGTATCTGTGCAAGTTAAAGACGAATGAGCAGACAATGATAGAAATTATGAAATACTTGCATACCGGCCTGATTATTTCCGATCTGGCGCGTTCCCGGGCTTTTTATGAAGGGCTTCTGGGTCTGAAACCTGACCCCAAACGTCCGGAACGCGAGTTTCCGGGGGTCTGGTATGACATCGGGCCGAATCAGATTCATCTGATGCAGGTCGAAAACCCTTATGCAGAGGTGCAGCGACCGGCACATGGTGGCCGGGATATTCATCTGGCCATGCATGTAAAGAGCCTGGGTGCTGTAATGGCAGCGCTGGATGCTGCCGGTATCCCCTATAGCAAGAGCAAGTCAGGCCGCGCTGCATTGTTCTGCCGCGACCCGGACGGCAACGCGCTGGAATTTTCCCAGCTTGAATAATCAGGAGTCGCCTTGGTTTTTGATGTAGTTATCCTGTTCTTCCTGCTGGGCGTCTTCGCAAGGCTGGTCAAGTCCGATCTCAGATTGCCGGAGGCGCTTTATGAGACGCTTTCCATCTATCTTTTGCTGGCTATTGGTCTCAAGGGCGGCCTGGAATTATCCAGGCAGCCCTTGATCGACTTGCTGCCGCAAGTGCTTGCGGTGATGCTGCTCAGTTTTCTCATCCCGTTTCTGCTCTATCCCTTCCTGCGCGTTCTGCGTTTTTCGGTTGCCGATAGTGCATCGATCGGAGCGCATTTCGGTTCCGTCAGTGTCGTGACTTTTGCCGTCGTCACTGCTACGCTGATGCGCGCGGGAATACCCTTTGAAGGCCATGCAGCTTTATGGGTGGCGGTGATGGAGGCGCCGGGCATCGTTGCCGGCGTATTGATCGCCAAGCTGTTTGCCGACGGTGCAAAAACCGGTGCGGCAAATGCCATGCAGCTGAAAACGCTATTGCATGATGTGATTTTCGGCAAAAGTGTGCTGTTGTTGCTCGGTGGTTTGTTGATCGGCTATATCGGTGGGGTCGAGGGTACGCAGCCGATACAGGCGCTGTTTGTCGATCCTTTCAAGGGTGTGCTGGCGCTTTTCCTGCTGGAATTGGGCTTGGTGGCAGGCGCACATTTGTCGCTGTTGCGGCAATACGGTGCGCGTGTCATTCTGATTGGAGTCATGGTGCCGCCTGTCCTTGCCATGTTTGGTCTTTTGCTGGGTATTCTTCTGGGATTTTCTGTTGGAGGTATCGCCGTGCTGGCGACACTTGCGGCCAGTGCCAGCTATATCGCGGCGCCCACTGCCATGCGTATCGCCGTGCCTGAAGGCAATGCCGGGCTTTCGATTACCATCGCCCTGGGCGTAGCATTCCCATTCAATATTGTGCTGGGTATACCACTTTACATAGCGGCTGCAGGCTACGTAGCCAGCTGGATGGCATGAGGAGGAGTAATCGATTATGTCCCTGAAAAAATATCGTCGGCAATTGTTGGTCATCATCGCTGAAGCCAGCCTGGAGAAGCGGCTGGTCGAGGATGTCATGCATCTGGGTGCGCATGGTTATACCGTTACGGATGTACGTGGTAGCGGGACGAGCGGTGTACGCGAAGGTATCTGGGAGGTGGATCGCACCATACGCATGGAGATACTTTGCGAAGGTGCGGTGGCTGATGTTATCGCCAGCGAGGTGATGGCCAGGTATGCCTCCAATTACGGGCTGAGTCTGTACTTCTCCGAAGTCGAGGTGTTGCGGCCGGAGAAATACTGATTGTCCGCAGGAATAAAAAAAACGGCCCGATTTCGGGCCGTTTTTCATTCAGGATGGTGGGCTCAGTTGACGACGATCTTGGCCTTGGCGCGCAGATCGCTCAGGACCTTTTCCAGTTGTTCCTGTTGTAACTGTTTTTGCAGGCCCGGCTTGACCGAGTCGTAAGCTGGCGGTTGGGCAGTGCGGGTGTCTTCCAGTTTGATCACGTGCCAGCCGAACTGGGTCTGCACCGGAGCGGCAGTGACGGCCCCTTTTTTCAATGCAACCGTGGCATCGCTGAACGGTTTGACCATGCCGCCGGGGGAGAACCAGCCGAGGTCGCCGCCCTTGTCTTTGGAGCCGGGGTCACTGGATTTCTCTTTGGCGATCTTGGCGAAATCGCCGCCTTTGCCCAGTTGAGCAATAATGTCCTTGGCTTCGGTTTCAGTGGCAACCAGGATGTGGCTGGCCTTGTATTCCTTGTCGCCCATTTCCTTCTTGAATTTGTCATAGGCGGCCTTGGTGCTGGCTTCACTTACCGGGTTTTTCTTGATGAAGTCGGCGAGGTAGGTATTGACCAGCAGTTCGCGGCGGCTGAGTTCTTCCTGTGCCAGATAATCCGCCTGCTTGTCGAGACCCAGGCGTTGCGCTTCCTGATAGACCAGCTCGCTGCCAATCAGCTTGTTGACGATCATTTCCTTGACGTTGGCATCAACGGCCTGGCCGCGTGCAGTGGCATCCTTGCTGATGTAGTCGTAGAGGGATTGCTTGATGGGTTTGCCATTGACGGTGGCAACGCTGTCGGCCGCCAGTGTAGTATGGGCAAAGCCGAATAATGTCAGTGCCAGCACTGTGCTCTTGATCAGTTTCATAGAGAGTTCCTTGAGAAGTAATGTTTGAAAGTAGTCATTCGGTTTCGTCAGTTGCAACCGCTTGAATACTCAGCGCGTGAATTTGTTGTGGAATCATTCCGGCAAGTGCCTGATATATCAGGCGATGGCGGATTATGGGCGATTTTCCGCAAAATTGCGAGCTGACGATGAGCAGTTTGAAATGACCGCCGCCGCTGTTGCCTTTGTGGCCGGCATGGCTGGCGCTCTCGTCCTCCAACTCCAGCAGAGTGGGCGACAGGACAGCCAGTTTCAGCCGGATTTCTTCAGTCAACGTCATGCCTGTAATCACACTAATCCAGTTCGATATCGGGCAAGACCGGCATTGCCGGCAGCGTCTTGCGGAATGGTTTGACGATGACATTGGCATAGACGCCATTGCTTACGAACGGATCCGCTCCCGCCCATATTTTTGCCGCTTCCAGATTGGCAAAGGCGGCGATGATCAGGCTGCCGGAATAGCCGGCAGTTCCGGGATCGGCGCTGTCGATGGCGGGAAAAGGGCCGGCCAGCAGCAGTCTGGCTTCATTCTGCAGCTGCTGTAGACGGGCCAGATGCTCCGGCCTTGCTGCCAGGCGCTTTTCCAGGCTGTCTGGCGCATCTTCGGCGATGATGGCGTACCACATAAGTTTGTTGTCCTTTTAGTCCTGGTCTTTGGTAATGATGTATTTGCTGATCATCAGGCTCTGTCCGACGATGAAGGCAAACATCAGGATCATGGTGCCGAACAGCTTGAAGTTCACCCAGGCTTCGGTCGTGAAGTTGTAGGCGACCGCCAGATTCAGGCAGCCGAGAAAGATGAAGAACACTGCCCAAGCATGGTTGAGTTTGCTCCAGATGGCATCCGGCATGTTGATCTGTTGTTCCATCATGCTGCGGATCAGGTTCTTTTTGAAGAGCAGGCTGGCCGCAGAGAGCCCGATGCCGAACAGCCAGTAAAGCACGGTTGGTTTCCATTTAATGAAGGTTTCGTCATGCAGCAGCAGCGTGGCGCCGCCGAACACAACGATGATCACGCCACTGGCGATCAGCATGTTATCCACCTTGCCATGTCGGAGCTTGACCCAGCCGATTTGCAGCAGGGTGGCGACGATAGCGGCGGCGGTGGCGACGTAGATGTCGAAGATTTTGAATGCGGCAAAAAACAGAATGACGGGAAACAGGTCGAACAGAAACTTCATTTAATAATCCAGACTGATAGAGTAGGTGGCTAAAGCGCATGGCTTACATATAGCCATGTGTGAGTAAACGTATTTTGCTATGATTCGGTCTAGGTCACAAGTTTCAATATTTCATCCTTGACGATATCTTCACATATTGATTTACACAGCCATTCGAATATTTCGGATGGCCTGCTGTCGCCATCTGCCTTGGTACAGCACGCGGCCGAATATGGTCTGCGTGTGTTGGCGTTGACCGATCATGATGATACGGCTGGGCTGGATAAGGCCAGAGAGGCTGCGAATCAGCACGGGATTCAGTTGATAAATGGTGTGGAGATTTCCGTGACATGGCGCAGGCGTACCTTGCACATCGTCGGTCTAAAGGTGGATCCTGCTTATTCACCGCTGGTAGAGGGGTTGCGGCAGATTCGTGCCGGCCGACACATCAGGGCGCAGGGCATGGCAGCCAGTCTGGAAAAGGCCGGTATTCATGGCAGTTTGGAAGGCGCCTATCGATATGCCGGTGAAGGCATCATCAGTCGCACGCATTTCGCCCGTTTTCTGATAGAAAAAGGCTACGCCAACGAGATGCGCAAGGTGTTCAAGAAGTATCTGGTCAAGGGTAAACCGGGTTATGTCGAGCATCATTGGGCAGGCTTGGAGGAAGCGGTAGGCTGGATCGTCAACAGCGGTGGCATTGCCGTCATCGCCCATCCGGGCCGTTATGACATGGGGCGGCCGACCATGCTGGAACTGATCGAAGAGTTCAGGTCACATGGCGGTAGTGCTATCGAAGTGGTGACCGGTAGTCATACGCCGGACCAGTATCAGGAGTTTGCCCGTGTCGCCGGATTGTTTGGCCTGCAGGCCTCTCAGGGTTCCGATTATCATGGTCATGGCTTGAGTTATATGGAAATGGGGCGTCTGCCGGCGTTGCCGCCAAGTTGTGTGCCGGTCTGGCAGGACTGGCCGGAAACCAGGATTCTGCAGGAAGAATTACGCTGAATGGCTCAGTATTTTGTCATACATTCCGAGAATCCGCAGGCGCGGCTGGTACATCAGGCGGTGACGATTCTCAGTCAGGGCGGGGTCATCGCTTATCCAACGGATTCGACCTATGCCTTGGGCTGTATTGTGGGCAATGTGGATGCGCAAAAGCGCATCCGGGAAATTCGTGGTGTTGACGAGAACCGCCATTTCACCCTGGTCTGCCGCAATCTGGCCGAGATCGGCACTTATGCCCAGGTCAATAACAGCCAGTTCCGCCTGCTAAAGGCCAATACGCCGGGGCAATATACTTTTGTGCTGAAGGCTTCGAGAGAGGTGCCGCGGCGCTTGCAGCATCCCAAACGCAGTACCATAGGCCTGCGTGTGCCGCAGCACACGGTGACGCAGGCGATATTGGAGGAACTGAATCAGCCACTGCTCAGTATGACGCTGATGCTGCCGGGCGACAGCGAGCCGATGAACGAGGCCTGGGAAATTCGAGATCGGTTGGAGCACCAGGTCGATCTGGTAATCGATGCCGGTGCCTGTGTGGCGGAACCGACGACCGTCATCGATCTTACGGGTGATAGCCCGCAATTGATTCGACTGGGTGCGGGTGATGCGGCTTCATTCGGTCTTGAGGAGTAAACAGGATAACGGAAGCCAGATGGAACTCAGCCTGATACAGAAAATCGCTATTTACGCTCTGCCGGTGATCTTTGCCATCACCGTGCACGAAGCTGCGCACGGTTACGCTGCCCGGTATTTCGGTGATATGACCGCCTACCAGCAGGGCCGTATCACACTGAATCCGCTTAACCATATTGATCCGATCGGTACCATACTCGTTCCGGCACTGACCATGATGCTGGGCGGCATATTGTTCGGTTGGGCCAAGCCGGTGCCGGTGGATTTCGGCAAGCTGCGTAATCCGAAACGGGACATGCTCTGGGTTGCGGCAGCCGGTCCGGCTTCCAATCTCGTGATGGCTTTTCTGTGGGCGCTGGTTTTCAGTTTTGCCGGTCATGCTCCGGAGTTTTTCATTATGCCGCTGACCTTGATGGCGCAAGCCGGCATCATGATCAATGTCGTGCTGCTGGTGCTTAACCTGCTGCCATTGCCGCCGCTGGACGGCGGGCGCATTGCGGTGAGCCTGCTGCCGCATCACATTGCCTACCAGTTCTCGAAGCTTGAACGCTACGGCTTTCTCATACTCATCGTGCTGCTGTTTACCGGCGTGCTCTATCAGATCATGATGCCGCTGATCAGGGCGGTGTTGTGGCTGATTGGTGCGGTTACCACTTAATTACCGCGATTCTTCGTATAATCACACTATCTAATAATGGATTTTAATCACTATGGCTGTTGAGCGTGTTTTATCGGGCATGCGTCCTACGGGAAGCTTGCATTTGGGTCATTATCACGGAGTTCTGAAAAACTGGGTCAAGTTGCAACACGAGCATGAATGTCTGTTTTTTGTTGCGGACTGGCATGCGCTGACAACGCATTACGACACGCCTGAAGTGATTGAAGAGAATGTATGGGAGATGGTGATTGACTGGCTGGCAGCCGGCGTCGATCCTGCCACAGCGACCATTTTTATTCAGTCCCGTGTACCTGAACATGCCGAACTGCATACACTGCTGTCCATGATCACCCCGCTGAGCTGGCTTGAGCGCGTACCGACTTACAAGGATCAGCAGGAAAAGCTGGCGAGTAAGGACCTTTCGACTTACGGCTTCCTCGGCTATCCCTTGCTGCAAAGTGCCGATATCCTGATCTACAAGGCGACACAGGTGCCGGTGGGTGAAGATCAGATTCCACATATCGAATTCACACGTGAGATTGCGCGTCGTTTCAATCATATCTACGGCAAGGAAACCGGTTTCGAGGAGAAGGCCGAAGCCGCCATCAAGAAACTGGGCAGCAAGCGCAGTGCACTCTATGAAGAAATGCGTAATGCCTATCAGGAAACCGGTGATGAAGAGGCTCTCGAAGCCGCGCGTGCCATGATTGAAGAGCAGCAGGGCTTGAGCCTGGGTGACAAGGAGCGTCTGCTCGGTTATCTGGAAGGCGGTGGCAAGATTATCCTGATCGAGCCGGAATACAAGCTGACACCGGCATCGAAAATGCCGGGGCTGGATGGACAGAAGATGTCCAAATCCTACAACAACACGATTTCCATGCGCGAATCCCCGGATTCCGTGGCAAAGAAGATCAAGACCATGCCGACCGACCCGGCGCGGATCCGTCGTACCGACCCGGGCGATCCTGCGAAATGCCCGGTCTGGCAGTTGCACGAGGTCTATTCCGACGATGCGCGCAAGGAATGGGTGCAAAGCGGCTGTAAATCGGCGGGCATTGGTTGTATCGAGTGCAAGCAACCAGTGATCGAGGCAGTTATGGAGGAATTGAAGCCGATTCAGGAACGTGCGGCACGTTATGCCGAAGACCCGACACTGGTGAAGAACGTGGTGGCGGAAGGCTGTGAGCGTGCACGCAAGCTGGCACGCGAAACCATGCGCGAGGTACGCGAAGCGATGGGGTTGAGCTACTCGTGATCGTACCGGCTTCAGGTGCGCGCGTGCATGGTGAGGTCATTGCGGAATTGCCGCATGACCTCTACATCCCGCCCGATGCACTTGAAGTCTATCTGGACGCTTTCGAAGGTCCGCTCGACCTGCTGCTTTACCTGATCCGCAAGAACAATCTCGATATTCTCGACATCCCGATGGCGGATCTGACCCGCCAATACATGGGGTATGTCGAGAAGATGCGCGAACACAAGCTGGAACTGGCGGCGGATTACCTGTTGATGTCTGCCGTGCTGATTGAGATCAAATCACGCATGTTGTTGCCCAAACACGCCGCTATTGAGCAGGAAGAAGACCCGCGTGCCGAACTGGTGCGCCGCCTGATGGAATATGAAGCCATCAAGCTGGCGGCACAAAGACTGGATGAATGGCCGCAGGTCGGGCATGAGATCATCGTGGCAAGTGCTTATTATGAGCAAATTGTCGAGACCCAGCCGCCGGCAGTTTCGCTGGAAGACCTGATGGCTGCGTGGAAATCGGTGCTGGAGCGTGCCGGCCATTTCAAACACCATAAAATCAGCCGCGAAGAGCTGTCGGTGCGCGAGCACATGAGCCAGATCCTGCGCAAACTGAAAGAACACAAGATGCTTGAGTTCTCGGCTCTGTTCGATGTGGCGAATGACGGGCTTTCCAAGCTGGTGGTGTGTTTTCTCGCCATTCTGGAACTGGCGCGCGAAGGTCTGGTGCATATCACTCAGCAGGAGGCCTACACACCGATTTATTTGCAGATCAATCAAGCTGACTGACTTCCGCCCATCATGAATGAGCCTAATAATACGCAAGAGATGAAACAGGTGCTGGAGGCCGCGTTGCTGACCAGTTCTGAACCTTTGTCGCTTGACGATATGCTGAAGCTTTTCGCTGGTCGCATGGAACGCGCCACCCTGCGCATGCTGCTGGATGAACTGAAGAACGAGTGGCAAGCGGATAGCGTCAAATCCACCATGGAACTGGTACAGGTTGCCAGTGGTTGGCGTTTTCAGGCGCGCAGTGAATACGTGCCGTTTCTCGCCAGGCTGACGCCGGAGAGGCCTCAGCGTTATTCGCGTGCGGCCATGGAAACGCTGGCTATCATTGTCTACCGGCAACCGGTGACTCGCGGCGATATCGAGCAGATTCGCGGTGTTGCGGTCAATCCCAACATCATGCGCAGTCTGCAGGAGCGCAACTGGATCGATGTGGTTGGCCATCGCGATGTGCCTGGCCGCCCGGCACTTTATGCCACGACCAGGACCTTTCTCGATGACCTCAATCTGCGCTCGCTCTCAGATCTGCCGCCCATGGATACTTTCACGCAGCAGGATATCCAGTTGCAACTTTAAAACGGTCAATGTCCGGCTGAATTCGTTCTGACCGACTGTGGTGCTTTATAATAGATGCTTATTTTTCACCGCATTCATTGCAGAGCAGCTTTCATGGCCCGTCCTTTCAAACAACAGCGTGACCCCGGCGCTACCAAATCCAGACCTGTTGCGATCGATCCCGATGCCGTGCCACAACGTCTGCATAAGCTGCTGGCCCTGGCTGGGCTGGGTTCCAGGCGCGATATGGAAACCCTGATTGCCAGCGGTCGCGTCACCATCAATGGCAAGGTTGCAGAAGTCGGGGCGGGAGTGGTGCCTTCCGATGTGGTACGTGTGGACAGTCGCCCGGTGCGATTGTCTTTCACTCCGGAATTGCCGCAAGTCCTGCTATATCACAAACCGGAAGGCGAGATCGTCAGTCAGGATGACCCGGAAAAACGCGCCAGCGTCTTCGACAAGCTGCCGCGCGTAAAAGGCGCCAAATGGATCGCCATCGGCCGTCTGGATATCAATACCTCAGGATTGCTGATATTCACCACCTCGGGTGAATTGGCCAACCGCTTCATGCATCCGCGCTATGAAGTCGAACGCGAATATGCCGTGCGTATTTTCGGCGAACTGACCGATGAGCAGATTTCGCAACTGACGCAGGGGATTGAACTGGAAGACGGGCCGGCGAATTTCGATCACATTCATGCGCAAGGCGGTGAAGGTTCTAATCACTGGTATCAGGTTATCTTGCGTGAAGGTCGTAATCGTGAGGTGCGTCGTTTGTTCGAGGCATTCCAGCTGCCGGTCAGCCGTTTGATGCGCGTGCGCTTCGGTCCGATCACGTTGCCATCCAGGCTCAAGCGCGGCATGATGATGGCCTTGCAGCCCAAGGAAGTCGTCAGCCTGCTTGAATGGGCTGGGCTGGAGGCGCCCAAGGGGCCGCTCAAACAGCGCAGCAAGCGTGAGATCGAAAAGGCCGCTACAGCTTTTACGCCGAAAGCGCGTAATGTGCCAACTGCACATGAAGATGCGCGTACACAGGCCGCCACATCACGGAAACGCAGTGAGCAGCCTGAGCAAGCACTTGAAAAGCCAGACAGAAGCAGGGCCCCAACGTCAGCGAAAAAACCAGTTGTCAGCAGACGAGTGCGGCAGAGCAGCGACTTGACGCCTCCCAGGCAGCAGAAACGCAGCGACCGGAATCGTGGCAGAGGTTAACCTGTGTCATGCAAAGCAGATGGCTAACCAGGCATGACAGATTGAAGCATCACATCTAGAAGTCCTTGCCAGCATGCAGACCGCAAGACAGTCCTACCTGATGATTGCGCTGCTGTCCTTTATCGGCGGCTATGTCGATACCTTTGGTTTTATTGCCCTGTTCGGTCTGTTCACGGCGCACATCACGGGTAATTTTGTCCTGATGGGCGCCATGCTGGTCCATCCCATGCAGGGCGGCCTGCTCAAGCTGCTGGCATTCCCGGCGTTCCTGCTCGGAGTGGCTGCTGCCCGCATCATCGTGCTTAATTTCGAAGCGCGCCGGCAATCACCGATGAAAACCCTGTTCCTGATTCAGGCCGTGTTGCTGGCTGGCTTCATGGTTGCCGGATTGATGGCGCCGTTCCCATTGATGTCGGATACCGAGTTGGCTGCGATTTTTGCCGGCATGCTGGGTGCGGCGGCGATGGCGGTGCAAAGCGCGGGTGGCAGGATGACACTGGCCGGTATCGTCAATACCACGTTCATGACTGGTAACGTTACCCATATGATCATCGACATTACCGATATCCTCTACAGCCGGGATGCCGCGCTCAAGACACAGGCCAAGGCCAGGTTGCGGCAATTGCTGCCGGCGGTCGGGGCTTTCTTCGCCGGTGCCTTGTCTGCTGCGGCAGGTTACCTGACCTGCGGTTATTGGTCAGTCGGGTTACCGATTCTGCTGTTGCTGATACTGCTTGCAGGCCCTGGACGCTGGTTTCAGTCTAATTGAGTTGTAGCAGCTGTTCCCGGGTGAGCAGAAAAACGAACTGGTCGCCGGATTCGACTTCCAGCCAGGTGAATGGGGTGTCCGGATAGGCTTCCAGCAGTGCATTACGGTTGTGACCAATCTCCACGATCAGTAGGCCGCCGTCATTCAGGTGGTTCGCTGCTTCGTGCAACAGGGTGTGTGTATGGTCCAGCCCTGCCTCGCCGCTGCCAAGTGCGATTTGCGGCTCATTACGGTACTCCATGGGTAATTCTGCCATTGAGGGAGCATCTACATAAGGCGGATTGCTGATGATGAGGTCGTAGCGCTTGCCTTGCAGTGCCTTGAACATATCGGATTCGACGGCCGTGATACGGTCCTGCAACCCGTAGTTGCTGATATTGATGTTGGCGACGGCAATGGCGTCAGGTGAAATATCCACTACATCGATTTCGGCATCGGGGAAAGCATTTGCCAGCAGCACACCGAGACATCCGCTGCCGGTACAGATATCAGCGGCGCTTTGTATCAATTCCGGGAATTCAATCCAGGGGCTGAGGCCGTCATCGAGCAATTCGGCAATGAAGGAACGCGGCACGATGACACGCTCATCGACGTAGAACTTGAAGCCACGAAGCCAGGCCTCGCGTAGCAGATAGGCGGTCGGCACATGTTCGGTAATGCGCCGCTCAATCAGGTGCGCCAGATGCTTGCGTTCGCTTTCCGTGATGCGCGCATCCATGAAATTATCCAGCGTATCCAGCGGCAAATGCAGTGCTCCCATGATCAGCCAGACGGCTTCGTCGTAGGCGTTATCCGTGCCATGGCCGAAAAAGATGCTGGAATCTTCAAACCGGCTGACGGTAAAGCGCAGCCAGTCACGGATGGTGAGGAGTTCTTCGGTAATGCGAGGGTAGTGCATCATTTCAACAATTTTTCCAGTGTGCGCTTGTAGGTATCTTTCAACGGCTCGATATCTGCCACGGCGACGCATTCATTCAGTTTGTGGATGGTGGCGTTGAGCGGGCCAAATTCTATGACCTGTTTGCAGATATCCGCAATGAAGCGGCCGTCCGATGTGCCGCCAGTAGTGGAGAGCTCCGGCGTGACATTGTAGGATTCTTCAATCGCCTTGCTGATGGCTTCCACCAGTTCACCACGCGGGGTGATATAGGGCGGCGAATATTCCCATTCGAGTTCGTAGTCCAGTGCGTGCTTGTCCAGAATGGCGTGTACGCGCTGCTTCAGGTTTTGCTCGGTGCTGCCTTGTCCATCCAGTTCAGGACAGAAGCGGAAGTTGAACAGGATATCGACTTCACCCGGCACTACGTTTGTTGCACCGGTACCGCCATTCATGTTGGAGATCTGCCACGAAGTCGGCGGGAAGTATTCGTTACCCTTGTCCCAGATGGTTTCCACCATATCCTTGATAGCCGGGGCAACCATGTGGATCGGGTTTTTGACCAAGTGCGGATAGGCGATATGGCCCTGCACGCCCTTGACCGTCAGCTTGCCGGAAAGTGAGCCGCGGCGGCCGTTCTTGATCATATCGCCGGCCACCTTGTTGGAGGTGGGTTCACCGACGATGCAGTAGTCGAAATGTTCGTTACGTGCTTTCAGTGCTTCAACGACCTTGACCGTGCCATTGATGGCGATACCTTCTTCGTCGGAGGTGATGAGCAGGCCGATGGAGCCAGGATGGTCAGGATGCTGCGCAACGAATTCCTCAATGGCCGTGATAAAGGCGGCGCAGGAAGTTTTCATGTCAGCGGCGCCACGGCCATAGAGCATACCGTCCTTGATGGTGGGCTCGAAAGGCGGCGTATGCCATTTTTCGACCGGGCCAGTCGGCACCACGTCGGTATGGCCGGCAAATACCAGCAACGGGCCGCCGTTGCCACGGCGTGCGTAGAAATTATCGACATCGCCGAAACGCATGCGCTCCACCTTGAAGCCCAAGGGTTCCAGACGTTTGGTCATGACTTCCTGACAGCCGGCATCTTCCGGTGTATTCGAACGGCGGGAGATCAGGTCTTTGGCGAGTTCCAGTGTTTTTGACATGTTAAAGCAGCTTTCCGTAGGTGGTTTCATCGAAGCCCAGACAGATCAGAGCGCCATCCTTGATCAGTACCGGCCGCTTGATGACCGAGGTTTTTGCCATCATCAACTTGATCGCAGACGTGTTGTCGATGACAGAGGATTTGGTCGACTCATCAAGGCCGCGCCAGGTCATGCCGGCGCAATTGACGAGTTTTTCCCAGGAAGTTTGTTTGAGCCAGCCTTCAAGGGTGGCAGCATCGATGCCCTGTTTCTTGAAATCATGGAATTCATAAGGGATACCGTGCTCATCCAGCCAGGTTCTGGTTTTTTTTACAGTGCTGCAATTTGGGATGCCGTAAAGTTTCATTGGATGTGAGCGTTGGAATGCAAATTGGCATTCTAACAGCTCACACTGAGGCGATAAACTTAACCCGAACATTTCATAAATTTCACGCGCCCTCGCTTGTCTATTAGATAGTGTCGTCACAAGATTGTAAAAATCGTTCATAATTGAAGCGTCTTTACAAAACTGCTCGAACCAATGACCAAATCAGCCCTGAGAAGACACGACATTACCGATCGCACATGGGAATTGCTG
>Ga0208244_100079_pt1 | contig 131827 bp, 124 predicted proteins | sample SubbioCR12Aug_5A_FD_184828 | JGI IMG/M metagenome (GOLD analysis project Ga0208244, IMG submission 184828) | Serpentinite rock and fluid subsurface biosphere microbial communities from McLaughlin Reserve, California, USA - CR12Aug_5A (SPAdes) | ecosystem: Environmental > Terrestrial > Deep... | reverse complement strand
GGGGTGAAATGGCCTTGGCGGTGCTGGCCCATCACTTCAAACGTGTGGTCAACATTCCGGGAACCCGCGCTCTGCTGGCGAGGCTGGCGACGGCTTGAGCCATCACTCTCCCGGTTCGGCTATCCGTCAAAATAAAAGCGCCTCACAAACTTTGCGAGGCGCTTTTATTAAACCGCTACATCAAGCAGGTTTTACACAGTCTGATGATGTGCCGTTTTTTTCCACTATGAGTATCGCCGCCCGGGAGTATTACCCGAACAAAATCACGGAAAATATACTCAGCCAAGACATGGCGATCAGTACGATCACAATAGTGAGCGGCAAGTTATAAAACGTAAAATAGTCTTTCATCGCAACGGCCTTTATCATTTATTTGCGTCGATTTTATTCTGATTACCGGTCTGTTTCAAGCGATTGAACGGAATCATCGGATCATCGTCGTCCATCAGTATCCTCTGCGCCGGACCATCCATATCGTCATACTGCCCATTCCTGATAGCCCATAGAATGCCAAACGCAGCCAGCGCGACAAAAACCACCGTCAAACCCAGCAGAAAAAGAATGGATGAAAGCGTCATGCCACTTTGACCTGCTCCACATCAGCCTCAAAATTCAAGGCGTTCTTCATATGCTGACGCAATATCTTCAAATCGGCAACCTGCGACTGGATACTCTTTTCCATACTTTCCAGTTCACCGATACGGTCTTCCAACGTGTCCGTCGCCTTGTAGATACGCTTGATACTTTCCAGACGGCGGCGCAGTTGCAGCTGATGCTCACGCACCTGTGACTCCATCGGAGCGATAACCGCTTTCAACCAGTTCTCGACATCATGGTTGGCCACTTCATAAACATGAATCACGCGGCTGGCCAGCGTTTCAAAGAACTTGGAGGTCAGGGTCATTTTCTCGTTGGCGATCATGTTCAATGCGGTGTTAAATTGTTCCTTGTAAGCACGCTCAAGCTTCGCCAGTTCCTTCTGATAGCGCAACGTAGAGAAAGACGGCGCATCGGCCTTGCGCAAGCCATGCTCCTTGGAGAACTTCTCGTACATGGCATCCATCATGCTCTTGATTTCTTCGATCTGCTTATCGGACTGCACCATGCGATCCTTCAGATCGGCGAAGAAACCGTCCATCGCAGCGCGGATGCTCCTGGTAAAATTGGCCGCCACCATGGTTTCGCGAGTTTTCACCACAGATTCGCGCACGGCCTTCATACCCAAAAGGGTGAACAACTGATTGGTCTGCTGCGAGAAGATACTGCGCAATGCCTGAAAACGTTGCAGACCTTTTTCAAAGTTCTCCTTGTCTACTTTGACCTTGCTCATCATGTGCTCGACCACATCCTCATTCTTGCCGCGCAAGCCCTTGAGTTCGCCCAACTGCTCAGCCAGACCTTGCAGACGCGCATCCAGAATCAGATGTGAATTGTTGATCAGGTCTTCGATTTCATTCTGCGTGTTATCACGCACAATTTCCTTCTTGGAAGGAATAAGTTCCTCGGACAGCGCTTTCTCCAGTTCCGGCAGACGGCTCTTCGTCAGCAAGGCATCATCCGAACTGACCTTGGCCAACAGCGCTTTTTGTGCAGAAATCGGGAATATCTGCTTGGCATCAAGGCCCAACAGTTCAGCACTGGTGTTGACCTGCTTGGTCAATTCCTTCTCAATCTGCACTTCATCCTTCAGCTCGTCCCACAGACCGTCGATCTTGTTGAGAACTGCCAGACGGCCTTTCTGCTTCCAGCGTGTGCCACTGATATATTGACGCCAGACATCGATCTCGGATTTGGTGACGCCGGTATCCGCAGCCAGAATGAACAGCACGGCATGGGCGTTGGGCAGCATATTGAGCGTCAACTCTGGCTCGGTACCGATGGCGTTGAGCCCGGGAGTATCCAGAATCACCAGCCCCTGCTCCAGCAATGGATGCGGCACATTGATCATGGCATAACGCCAGCAGGGCACATCAATGCTACCGTCACTGTTGAGGCTCATGGCGTCATCGGGGTTATTCGGGTCATACAGGCCATAACGCTCGGCCTCTTCCACACTGACTTTCTTCGTCGTGCTGACCTGCTTGAAAGCCTCGGCCATGCTATCGCTGGAATCGACCTTGAACTCGAACACCGTCCACTCATCCAGGTAATTCTTGTATTCACTGGTCGTGACATCCGAAGCGCGTGTCTCGATCGGAAGCAATTGCAGGCAGGTAGGTTTGGAAGGGTCGTAAAGCAACTCTGTCGGACACATCGTGGTGCGACCTGCAGTAGACGGCAAAAGACGTTGGCCGTAGTCCGCAAAGAAAATTGCATTAATCAGTTCGGATTTACCGCGCGAAAACTCGGCGACGAAGGCGACATTGAGCTTGTCATCACGCAAACGCTCTAACAGATGCTGGATTCGCTGATCAATCTGACCGTCATTGAGCTCCTGTTCGTTGAGCCAGCTTCGGTAATCACATATCGTGTCCACCAATGCCTTACGCCACTCTGCGTAAGCAGCAAACTGGTGAGCAAGTTTGTTTTCGGCCATGGTCTTCCCTGAATACTTTTTTAGTGGATATCACTTTAGCATGCCGCAATAAATAGTCAAATTAATCAGCGCGCTAATGCGCACATTTCATCCATTTTTCAGATAAACGTAAGTTGACTACGGATAAACGGTATTTTGAAGCGATTTATCACATTCTGCTATCATCTTGACTTTAAGCCACTGTAGCCCGAAATGACCGGACTGACACCGAATTCCCCACGACCGACCGACATCCGCCTGCACCAGGCATCGAGATTACTCGAGATCAGTTTCGACGACGGCAAAAGCGCACGGCTTTCATGTGAATTTCTCCGCGTCCATTCCCCTTCGGCCGAAGTACGGGGGCATGGCGCCGGACAGGAAACCCTGCAAACGGGCAAGGAAGATGTCGACATCATCGACATAGAACCGGTCGGCAACTACGCAGTAAAATTGGTATTTTCCGATGGACATGACACCGGCCTTTACTCTTGGGATTACCTCTACGAACTTGCCGGAAATTACGAGGCCCTGTGGCTCGAGTACCTTGGAAAAATGGCCATGGCCGGAATCAAACGCAAGGAAACACCATGAACGAGAAAATTACCACGCACTTCGGCTTTCAAACCGTAGCAGAGGCTGAAAAGGCCAAAAAGGTAGGCGAGGTCTTTCATTCGGTCGCCCGCAAATACGACCTGATGAACGACGTCATGTCTTTCGGTATGCACAGAGGCTGGAAGCGTTTTGCAGTAGAAGTCAGCGGCGTATCCAAAGGCGACCGGGTGCTCGACATCGCGGGCGGCAGTGGCGATCTTTCGCGATTGTTCGTCAAAAAGGTGGGCAACAGCGGCGAAGTCATCCTGACCGACATCAACGCCTCCATGCTTGCCGTTGGCCGCGATCGTCTGATCGACGACGGAGTGACTGTGCCGGCATTGCAGTGCGATGCTGAAAAACTACCCTTCCCTGACCAGCATTTCGATTGCGTTATTGTCGCCTTCGGCCTGCGCAACATGACGCACAAGGAAACCGCGCTGGCAGAAATGCAACGCGTACTGAAAGTGGGGGGGCGTCTGCTGGTTCTGGAGTTCTCGCAGATATGGAAACCACTGGCGCCGGTTTACGATGCCTACTCATTCAAGCTGCTGCCGTTGATGGGCAAGATCTTCGCCAAGGATGCAGACAGCTACCAGTATCTGGCGGAATCCATCCGCATGCATCCGGACCAGGAAACACTGAAACAGATGATGCTGGGTGCCGGCTTTGCCAAGGTCGATTACTACAATCTCGCCGCAGGCGCTGTTGCGCTGCACAAGGGCTGGAAGCTTTGAGATCATGTTCAAGCCTCTATTCACCCGCCTGCTGAATCACCTCATCAACCAGAATGTCTGGGCCAAGGAACAGCTGCAGCCGTTCGGCGGCAAAACTGTCAAATTCACCATCCCGCCATTCAGCGCACACCTGACAGTACTGGAAGATGGCGGAATGGCCATGGCCGGCGAATCCTCAACTGCCGATGCCAGCATTACCGTGCCGCCGTCGGCCGCCCTCAGATTGCTGGCCAACGACGATGCCGCTTCCACACTGGCGACACTGGAAGGCGACACCGAACTGGCTGCCACCCTGGCAAAGGTCCTGCGCGGCATGTCATGGGAATATGAAGAAGACCTGAGCAAGGTCATCGGCGACATTCCGGCGCATCAACTGGCTGAATTCGGCCGCAAGGTGAGCCACGAGATCAGTAGTCAGAGCCTGAATCTGATGCAAATGCTGGTCGAATACTGGCAGGAAGAACAGCCGATGCTGGCAAAAAAACGTCACGTGGAAGCCTTCAATCAGGAGGTCGATACACTGCGGGAAGATACCGAGCGCCTGGAAAAACGGATTGAAAAACTGTCCGAGAAAATCAAACCCGACAATCACTGACGTTCCACTCAACCCTCAAGTCAGCAAAGATCCGTTTTCATGCGCCTGTTTCGTCTGATTAAAATCCTCGTTGTGACACTGCGCTTCGGCCTGGATGAACTCATCCTCAGTCACTCAAGGCTGCGCCCGTTACAGCAGCTGATTCGCATACTGCTGTTCTGGCGCCGCCTGCATCAGTCTCGCGGCGAACGCCTGCGCCTGGCACTTGAGGCGCTGGGTCCGATCTTCGTCAAATTCGGTCAGGTGCTATCCACCCGGCGCGATCTCATCCCGCCGGATGTTGCCGAAGAGCTTTCCAAACTACAGGACAAGGTACCCCCCTTCCCCTACGCCCAGGTCGAGCAGATCATCGAAACCTCGTTCGACAAACCCATCCACGAAGTCTTCGGGCAATTCGATCAAACGCCGGTCGCCAGCGCTTCTGTCGCCCAGGTGCATTTTGCCAACCTGCCAGACGGCCACCCTGTGGCGGTCAAGATCCTGCGTCCAAACATCGCCGAAGTAATCGAAAAAGACCTGCAGTTGCTGGATACGGCTGCATGGCTCATGCACAACCTGTGGGATGAAGGCAAACGTCTGAAGCCGCGCGAGATCGTTGCCGAATTCGCCCGCCACACCCACTCCGAACTCGATCTCATGCTGGAAGCCGCTAACTGCAGCCAGCTGAAGCGTAACTTCTCCAACAGCCGGCAACTGCTGGTACCTGAAGTCTACTGGGACTGGTGCCGCCAGCAGGTCATGGTGATGGAACGCATGCATGGCACGCCTGTCAGCCAGATCGCTGTACTGCAGGCAAAAGGCATTAACATTCCGAAACTGGCCAGCGACGGTGTCGAAATCTTTTTCACCCAGGTATTCCGGGACGGCTTTTTCCATGCCGACATGCATCCGGGCAACATCCTGGTGGCGGATGACGGCCGTTATATCGCGCTGGATTTCGGCATCATGGGCACGCTGAACGATGTCGACAAGGAATATCTGGCACGCAACTTCCTCGCCTTCTTCCGTCGCGATTATCGCGAAGTTGCAAGGGCGCATGTCGAATCCGGCTGGGTACCGGCCGACACCCCGATCGACGAATTCGAGACCGCGATCCGCGCTGTCTGCGAACCTATCTTCGACAAACCTCTGAAAGAGATATCCTTCGGCCGCACCCTGCTTAGCCTGTTCCAGATGGCGCGCCGCTTCGGCGTCATCATCCAGCCGCAACTGATCATGCTGCAAAAGACCCTGCTCAACATCGAAGGTCTGGGACGCGATCTCGATCCGGATCTCGATCTGTGGAAAACCGCACGCCCCTATCTGGAACGCTGGATGTCCGAGCAACTGGGATGGCGCAGCGTGGTGCAGAATATGCAGGCCGAACTGCCATACTGGGGCAAGATACTGCCGCAGGTACCGCGTCTGTTGCAGCAGCAACTGCAAAAAAGTCATGACAACCCGCTGCATGAGGAGCTTCGGCTGCTCATCAAAGAGCAGCAGAGACAGACGCGATGGCTGCGCGTTATCGGCTTCACGCTGGCCGGTCTGCTGGCCTGGCAACTCATCAGGTATTTTCTGCTGTAATCGCAAAATCTCCCCGTTGCACAAGGTACGGTATTTGCTAGAATCTAGCCGCCGAGTGATGCGCGTCATGGCTTCTGCAATTCCGGGATGAAAGCCACAGCGGATCCGCCCGGATTTCGATTGCATATTTTCTCGGCGATTGCGCCAGCAAAGGATCAAGCGTGCTATTAGGCTTTGTGATTATTTATCTGGTCATCTCCATCGGCATCGGCGTCTATGGCGCCACCAAAGTGCACAATACGCGCGATTATGTAACGGCTGGGCGCAGTCTGCCGCTGCCCATGGTCATGGCCATGGTATTCGCCACCTGGTTCGGGGCGGAAACGGTACTCGGCATCCCGGCCACTTTCCTCGACGAAGACATGGGAGGACTGATTTCCGATCCCTTCGGCGCCTCGCTCTGTCTGATCCTGTTCGGCCTGTTCTTCGCCCGCCCGCTCTACCGCATGAACCTGCTCACCATCGGCGATTTCTATCGCAGTAAATACAACCGCTTCGTCGAGGTCATGGTCGCCATCGCCATCGCGCTGTCCTATCTGGGCTGGGTCGCAGCACAGGTCACGGCGCTCGGGCTGGTCTTCAGCGTACTCTCCGACGGCAGCATCACTCAGACCCAGGGTGTCATCATCGGCGCTTCCATTGTGCTCATCTATACACTGTATGGCGGCATGTGGTCAGTGGCGCTGACCACCTTCGTGCAGATGATTGTCATCGTGCTAGGCCTGCTCTGGATCACCTGGCTGGTCTCGGACATGACCGGCGGCATCGCACCGGTCATCAGCCATGCCCATGAAGCCGGCAAATTCAACTTCTGGCCGGAGTTGAACAGCATCGCCATGCTCGCGTTTATTGCCGGCTTGCTGACCATGGGCTTCGGCTCCATCCCGCAACAGGACGTGTTTCAGCGCGCTAACGCCTCGAAGAACGAGAAAGTTGCCGCCTGGGGTTCTGTTGGCGGCGGCATCGCCTATTTCCTGTTTGCCGCAATCCCCCTGTTTCTCGCCTACTCCGCGACCCTGATCGACCCGGCCAAAGTTGCAGCACTGCTGGAAGCTGGCAATGCAGAGCACATCCTGCCAAACCTCGTCATCGACCACCTGCCCATGTATGCGCAGGTCGTGTTCTATGGCGCCCTGCTCTCGGTCATCATGAGTACCGCCTCCGGCACCTTGCTGGCGCCCTCTGTCACCATTTCCGAGAACATCCTGAAAGGCATGTTCGGCCGCATGAGCGACGCCCATTTCCTGCGCATGATGCGTATTGTCGTTGTGCTGTTCTCTGTTGGTGTCACGGCTTACGCCCTGTGGGCGGTCGGCAGGGAGACAGGCATCCATCACATGGTCGAGAATGCCTACAAGGTGACGCTGGTCATGGCCTTCACACCCCTGGTCGCCGGCATTTACTGGAAACGCGCCAACGGCCAGGGTGCCGTCTTTGCCATCCTGCTGGGTCTTGCGACCTGGATACCGCTGGAAATTCTGGCACCGGAAGGTGACATCCCGCCGCAATTTGCAGGCTTCATCATGAGCATCATCGGCATGGTGGCCGGCTCGCTGTTGCCGACCCTGAATTGGCTTAAAAAGAGATAATCACTCAGCGCTGGCAGCGCCGGCAGAAGAAGGTCGAGCGCTGCCCCAGCCGCATCGACTGGATCGGCAATCCGCAGACCTTGCACGGAGCGTCCGCGCGGCCATAGACAAAATATTCCTGCTGAAAATAGCCCGGATTGCCGTCCGCGCCGAAGAAATCACGCAAGCTGCTGCCACCCGCCCGCAGGGCATCCTGCAAAGTCGCCTTGATCTCTTCCGCCAGCTTGCCACAGCGCTTTCTGCTGACTTTGTTCGCCGCAGTGCGCGGATCGATAGCGGCCCTAAACAGCGATTCACTGGCATAGATGTTACCTACGCCTACAACCAGATGACTGTCCATGATGACGTTCTTGATTGGCGCAGTCTTGCTGCGCAACTGCTGATACAGCCAGTCGCCTTGAAAACTTTCATCCAGCGGTTCAGGGCCCAACACCTTGAGCAGCACATGCTGCTCCGGTGCCTGACCGGCCCAGAGCACGGCACCGAAGCGGCGCGGATCGCGCAGGCGCAAAACATGGCCATCGATGAAATGCAGATCGAAATGGTCATGTTTGGCAGGAGGTTCGTCCTTGGCTAGCAAACAGATGCGACCGGACATGCCGAGATGCAACAGCAGCGTGCCTGACTCAAATCGCGCCAGTATGTATTTGCCACGGCGGCTCAGTTCGAGCAGCGGTTGATGCTTCAGGGTTTGCACAAGATGCGCTGGAATCGGCCAACGCAGAGAGGAATTTCTGATGACGACCTGACTGACCGTCTGTCCGAGCAGCGGGAGCAGGCCCCGCCGCGTCGTTTCTACTTCTGGCAATTCAGGCATGATGCCGGATTATCCCAGATTATTTATTAGGGCGCGAGATGATAGCGAGGCAGGTTGCAAGACAGTTTTGTCGATTGAGAGAAGTCCATAGCTTGGCCTATGGACGCCGAGCAATCGGCAAAAATGACCGCAAACTGACCGCCAGCATTCGTGCAAGCCTGAAGGGCCACCTGATGAATAATCCGGGATTAATCTTCCTTGGGAATATGCACCGGCGGATTGAGCATGGCAAAGCCGATATCGGGCGCAAAATGATAGATCAGCCCCTCGTCCGGACGGCCCAGCAACAGTTCTGGCGACTCCTGGATTTTGTCGAAATGCACCTTGCCGCCACTTTCCAGCTTGACCTCGAATGAAGGGTAAGTGGTTTTATAATCGGGCTTGTAAGGCTCGACCGACTTGGCTGGAGACTGCTTCCAGGTAATTTCCAGCCAATCATTCATCTCATCCTGTACCGGCTTTGCATTTGCAGCCGAAACTTTCCAGACGCCGTCCTGCAGATCTACATTCAGGCGTATATCTTCCCACTGCTCCAGCCAGGAAAAATTGAAACCGGCGATCTTTTCCGTAGGCTTCAATGGCTTCTTGTCTATCATTTCCACCACTTGCGTACCTGCGGACTCGCTATAGACGGGGTTCAGCAGATAGACCGCATCCTGATAGGCAACATACTGGTCGCTACTCACCGGGTTATAGGTGCCGAACAGAAACTCGTGATCATCCAGCCTGAGTTTCAGCTTGGGTTGGTCCAGGCCGTACTTTTCCAGATTATCACCCGAGAACTTTTCGGTGCTGGCCGCTGCCACGATAGACAGGATACGCTGCACCGATGGCTGGTCAGCGCGTGCCTTGTACGGCTGGGTCAGATGCCAGTAGCCGTCAATCTTCTCGAATGTCACAGGCGCCCTGGCAGGGAATTCGATACTCAAACGGGAGATATCACCCAGTTTCAAGTCCGAAATTTCATGAACAATCGGCCCAACCACTTCAGGCTGCGGACGCAGATAAAGAAAAGCGACAATACCTGCTATCAGCAACAGCAGCCCGAGATTTACCAGCCAACGTTTAATCATGCTTTACGACGTTTCCACCAGATTAATACACCTGCCACCAACAAGAGGATAGGCAGCACCAGACGGAATCCGAAGAAGATCAGCATGGTCAGGAACTTGTTCCATGGATCACTCGGAATCACCACATTCACATCCTTCAGCGGCTTGGGCAGGATGGTGATCAGGTCATCATCGCCAGCCAGCCAGTTGACGATATTGATACCGAAGTCGAGGTTGCCGCCGTTACCGATGAAGGTATTTGCCAGAAAGTTGCCGTTACCGACGACGACAACGCGCTGACCCTTCTTGCCATACTCACGCTCCAGCGCCACGGCAATATTGATCGGGCCCGGGATATCGGTCTTGCTGTCAAAGCTGGCTTTGCTGTTCGCATCCACCTTACCGGTTTCCAGCCAGCCGTTCGGCGCCACTTCAACCAGTCGGCTGACTTTCCAGCCGAACTCGAATGAGTCTGTAGCATCAATCATGCGCGCTTCAGGGTAGAGAGTACGCAACATGAAGTTCTTGGTAATGGCATGCTCACCATAGGTATGGGCAAAAGCGACCTTGGGATCCGCGCCATATTGAGAGGAAGAGAGGTCGATGACCACACCCGGCGTGATCTGCAGCCCCAGATACTCGGCCAGCGGCTCCAGACCGCGCAGGTTTTCGTCGTCCAGCAACCACAGCAGGTTGCCGCCTTTTTCGACATAGTCCTTGATCTTGGCGACTTCGATCTCGCTGATATCAACCTGCGGGCTGGCGATTACCAGCATGGCGCCGTTGCTGGGTACTTCCTGCACCAGAGTCAGATCGGGGTTCGCCAGCTTGAAGCCTTTCTTTTCCAGCTGCGCACCGAATTCACCGATATCATGATTCTTGAGGCCGATCAGATTGCGTTCGCCATGACCGTCAAGGTACATCACCGCCCTGTCGCGGCTACGAGACAAACGCACCAGCAGATTGGTCATGTCCTGCTCGACATAAGGCGGCACCAGACGGTCTTCGCGCTGCTGATACTCGACAATCACCTCACCCTCGGCACGGATACCGGCTTCCTGTGCCAGCTTCGGCTCTTCAGCAGGATTGATGAACTCGAACTTGATATCAGGTTTCGCACGCTGATAACGCACGATAAAGTCATTGATGGCCTTGCGATAGGCGTCATCCTGAGAGACGAACACACGCATGTTGACCGGACCATCCATCTGCTTCAGAACATTGATACTGCCCTCGGTCAGGGTGTTGCGCGTACTTTGCGTCACGTCATGGGAATAGCTGTATTCACGGGACAGAAAGCCGACGAGGAAAATCAGGATGAGGAACAGCAAAACAAAGAAACTGTTTTGCACCATAAGCTGTAAACGTAATTTGCGGTTAGTTTTCATATCAATCTGTTCCAATTAGCCGCGTAGACGGTCTGCATCGAGACGACGGATCGTCAAAGTCAGGAAAGTAATAATAAATAAGATGAAATAGGCAAAATCCTTGGTATCCATAAGCCCACGCGAGAATGGCTCGAAATGGCGCATCAGAGACAGATATGCCATGGTGCTGGTCGGATCGCCGGCAAGAAAGTGATCCAGAATCAGCAGCGCAAACAGCGCGACAAAAGTAATGATGCCGGCCACGACAGGCTGATGGGTCAGGCTGGAAACATAAATCCCGAGCGCGGAGAAACTGGCTACCAGCAACCACAACCCAACTACATTTGACAGGATGTAGCCGAAGTCGACATTGGTCCACAAGTTCATGGAAGAGACCATCGCCGCCATGAAGACGATAACGATGCTGAGGAACCCGACCAGGCCGAGGAATTTTCCGATGACGATCTCTGTAATGGAAAGCGGCGCACTGAACAGGAAAGTCAGCGTCTGCTGACGTCTTTCTTCACTGATCAGACGCATGGAGAGCAAGGGCACGGCAAACAGCATGACAAAGGAGGCGATGCCGAAAACGTTTTGGCCAACGAAGGCGGTGATGCCGATACGCTGTTCAGGCCGCATGGCGCCGGACATGGTCTGAAAATACTGATCGACACCGATCAGGAAGAAGGTGCCGAAGACGAATTGCAGCAAAGCCAGTATCACCCAGCCCATTGGGGAGGAGAACAGGCTTTTCAGCTCTTTTCTAACAATATTGAAAATCATGGGGTGCAACCTTTATTAAAGCATCAGGTAATCAGCTCGCCTGTTCGGCGGCTTCTTGATAGGTCAATTGAACGAAGACGTCTTCCAGGCTGGTCTGATCATGGTTGATCTGATGCAAACCCCAGCCGTTGCTGACGGCAGCCTGCACCAATACCTCGGCAGGCGACTGCCCCTCGTTGTAGCGCACGCGCAACAAGCCCGGGCTTACCTGTTCAACGGCGATCACACCTTCGATTGCCAGCAACGCCTCGCTCGCCGGCGGATTATTCAGGCCGACAAGCAGCTTGTTGCCGCGGCGCTGCTGCTTCAGCACATCGATACCGCCGCTGAACACCAGCTTGCCCAGATGAATGATCTGCACATGATCACAAACCATTTCGACTTCAGGCAGGATATGTGTAGAAAGGATGACGCTGTGTTCGCCGCCCAGTTCCTTGATCAGCGCACGGATGTCGCGAATCTGGATAGGATCGAGACCGACGGTAGGTTCGTCCAGTATGACGACCATCGGGTTATGAATGATTGCCTGCGCAATACCGACACGTTGCTGGTAACCTTTGGACAGATTCTCGATCAGGCGCTTGCTCATCTCGGTCAGACCGCAACGTTCTTTCGCGCGCTCTATCGATTTCTTGACCTGAGTGCCCTTGACACCATGCAGGCGGGCGGCAACTGCCAGATACTCATCCACGGTAAGTTCGCGATACAAGGGTGGCGTTTCCGGCAGATAGCCAATCAATGCCTTGGCCTCTTTCGGGTTCTCGATCATGTCGATACCGCAAATCTTGATGCTACCCGCGCTGGGTGCCAGATTGCCGGTAATCATCTTCATGGTAGTGGACTTGCCGGCACCGTTCGGGCCGAGGAAGCCCAGGACCTCACCCTTGCTCAGATTGAAACTGACATCGCTGACCGCCTCGCGGCCACCATAGATGCGGGTCAGGTGACTTGCCTCAACAGTTACTGTACTCATATGCTTACTACATCCAGTTGGAGATAAATTGTGGCTAATGATTTGAGGGTGCTAAATTAAGAAAACGCCTGACATGTGTCAAGCGTTAGTCGAAATTCGTACTGTTATTCGTACATTCTGGAGCCCAGCAGATATTAAAAGTTCCAGCTGGAAAAGTTCAGCCCAAAAAGCTATAGTCAGCCCTTATTATGGATGAACTTGTACCCGCTGTCACGGACAAACCATCAATCCCAACAATCAAGATTTGATCATCGAGCGACCCAATGATTCTGACCCTGTCCATGCGCCAAATATTCACGCTGACTGCCTTTGCAGCCGGCATGGCGCTCATCAACCCTGTTGCTCAATCTGCGGACAGTTCCAGCACTCCCGCTACAGAAGAAGCCTCACTGACCCCTGATTTCATTTACAAGTACCTGGTCGGCGAAGTCGCAGGCCAGCGTGGCGAGCTAGGTCTGGCCAGCAACCTCTTCCTTGATCTGGCCAAAAGCAGCCGCGATGCCAGACTCGCCGAACGTGCAGCCAAGGCCGCGATCTACGGCAACAACCCGGCCGTTGCGGTACAAGCGGTAAGCCTGTGGGCAGAGCTGGATCCCGACTCGGTAGACGCACAGCAGACCACAGTTCAAATGTTGGTCAGTACCGGCAGAATGGCTGAGACCAAACCTTACCTTGATAAATTGCTGGCAAAAGAAGACACCCGGGCCAACGGCTTTCTCTATTTGCACAGCCTGTTTTCCAGACAAACGGACAAGCAGGCGGCACTCGTTCTGGTTCAGGAACTGGCTGCCAAGTATCCCACCCTGCCCGAATCACACTTCGCCATAGCTCAGGCAGCGTGGGATGCCGGCAATCGCGAACTGGCGCTTGAGCAACTGGCCCTTGCAGAAAAACTGCACCCGGGCTGGGAACTGGTTGCCCTGTTACAGGGGCAGATCCTGTTTTTAGAATCGCCTGATCTGGCGGTCGCTTACTACAAGGACTTTCTGAAGAAATATCCGGATGCCAACGAAACCCGCCTTTCATTCGCACGCCTGCTCGTCAACCAGAAACGATTTGAAGAAGCGAAAAAGGAATTCGTCAGACTGGCTTCCGCCTCGAAGGAAAACCCTGAAATACTGGTCGTTGTCGGCCTGCTGTCCTTTCAGTCCGGTGCATACAAAGAGGCCGATGCGTATTTTCTTGATGCCTTGAACTCCGATTATGCCGACAAGGATCAGGTTTACCTCTATCTCGGCCATAACGCGGAAAAACAGGGCCAGGATCAATTGGCGCTGGACTGGTATGGCAAGATTCAACCGGGTGAGCGCTATCTGGATGCAAAACTGAATATCGCCTATGTACTCAGCCGCACCCAGGGTGCAGATGCCGGTATAGCGATATTGAAATCGCTGGATGGATTGCACAGCGCTCAGCAAACCACTGTCAACCAGGCCATCGCCAGCTTGCTGACTCAGGATAAACGCAATGCCGAGGCTTACGCCATACTGCAGGAAACCGTCAGCAACCTGCCCAACACGCCCGATCTGATCTACGACTTCGCCATGGCTGCAGAGCGTGTGCAGAAACTGGACGTGATGGAACGTGAACTGCGCAAGCTGATTCAGCTGAAGCCGGATTATGCCGCGGCTTACAATGCACTCGGCTACTCCTTCGCAGACCGCAACATCAACTTGCCTGAAGCCTACAGCCTGATCGAAAAAGCGCTGCTGCTACGTCCGAACGACCATTACATCATGGACAGCATGGGCTGGGTCTATTACCGCATGGGCAGCTTGGACAAGGCACTGGATTACTTGCAAAAAGCCTACAGCACCCAGACCGACCCTGAAATCGCCGCCCATCTGGGCGAAGTGCTCTGGCAACGAGGCCAGCGCGACGAAGCCATCAAAACCTGGGAAGAGGCTTTGCAATCCCATCCCGACAATGAAGTCTTGCTGAACACCAGCAAACGCTTCCTGCGCTAGCTCATGCGAATCCTGTATTCCAGCTGGCTGGGAATTTTCAGCCTGCTATTGCTAAGCGGTTGTGCCGCACTCAAACCCGTACCCGAGAGCCCGCTGCCGACACCGGTGGGCAGCCCTGCCGAACTCAACCGGGCTCATCTTGAACAACTGGCAACTATCGACCAGTTCTATCTGCAGGCACGCATCGGCATCCAGGCCAACGGCAAGGGCTCATCAGGCAGCACGCGCTGGCGCCACAACGTCGAAGGCAACGATATCTCCATGCTATCTCCGGTAGGAGGCACCGTTGCCAAAATCATCACCAACTCCGAAGGGGTGACCCTGACCACCAACGACGGCAAGGTATTGCAGGCCGGGGATGCCGAAGCGCTGACGGAAGAACACCTGGGCTGGCGGCTGCCTCTACAGGGTTTGCCGGACTGGGCATTGGGGCGTCCGACCAAACACATATTTGAGGAAATGCACTGGGACAGCATCGGCCGCATCACCTTGCTGAAGCAGGACGGCTGGGAGATCGAATATCCGGAGTACATGGAGACTGGCGGTTACCGGCTACCGAAAAGAATCAACCTGCGCAGCCGCAACCTCACGCTCAAACTCATCATAGAACGCTGGGACGATCTCGGCGCAGCAACAACACTGTCAGCTTCAACCAAAAAATAGAACCGTGTCAGATTATTCCGCATTCCAGTCCTTTGCTGCACCAGCCAAGATCAATCTGTTCCTGCACGTCACAGGCCGTCGCGCAGATGGCTATCATGAACTGCAGACCGTGTTCCGCCTGCTGGATTTTCATGACACCCTGCATATCCGGACCACCACTGACGGCAAGATTTCCCGCAGTTCCGGCAATACACTGATCGCCGAAGACGACGATCTGGTAATCAGGGCTGCACGACTGCTGCAGCAACATACGCAAGCCAGCCTGGGTGCCGAGATTGCCATTGAAAAGCGCATTCCGATGGGTGGCGGTCTTGGTGGCGGCAGTTCGGATGCCGCCTCGACCCTGCTGACCCTGAACCATCTGTGGCAGCTTGGTCTGCGGCGCGACGAATTGCAGAAACTGGGCGTGCAACTTGGCGCGGACGTGCCTGTTTTCATTTTCGGCAGGAACGCCTGGGCCGAAGGCATAGGCGATGAATTGCAGGCTGTAAGCCTTGAGCCGAAGCATTATCTGGTCATCACGCCAGCCGTGCATGTCTCCACTGCAGAAATTTTTACTAGCAGGGAATTGACAAGAAACACGAATCCCACCACAATAGCGGCCTTTTCCAGAGAGGCATTTTCTGGTCGGTTGTACAGTGGCATATTGCACAATGACTTGGAATCTGTCGTTTTCAGGCATTACCCTGCAGTAGCGGCGTGCATGACATGGTTGAGCAGTTTTGCTCCCGCCCGCATGAGTGGCTCCGGTGCTTCGGTTTTTGCGGAATTCGCATCGCTGGACGAAGCAAAAGCTGCATATGACGTGATGCCGAAGGAAATCGCTGGAACAAGCGTGACAGGCTTTACAGCATCAAGTTTGGAACAGCATCCCTTATACGGGATGACATTTTAAGCGCTTGAAGTTTGTGCAGGCAGGAACAGAGTAATACAGATTAATTGGGGAGTCGCCAAGCTGGTTAAGGCACCGGATTTTGATTCCGGCATGCGAAGGTTCGAATCCTTCCTCCCCAGCCAAAAAACTTAAGCGTGTAATTGTTTTACACGCTTTTATTTTTTATTTAAAGGGAATCCACTGTGGCCAATGGCGACATGATGGTATTTACCGGCAACGCCAATCCCCGGCTTGCCGCAGAAGTTGTCAGCCACCTTGGCATCGGCCTTGGCCGCGCGACTGTAGACCGCTTCAGTGACGGCGAGGTCATGGTTGAGCTGATGGACAATGTGCGCGGCAAAGATGTCTTTGTCCTGCAACCCACCTGCATGCCGACCAATGACAACCTGATGGAAGTCATGGTCATGGTCGATGCGCTGCGCCGCTCTTCCGCCGGCCGCATCACCGCAGCGATCCCCTATTTTGGCTATTCCCGTCAGGACAGACGCCCCCGCTCGGCGCGTGTGGCAATCACCGCCAAGGTCGTCGCCAACATGCTGACCATCGTCGGCGTCAACCGCGTGCTGACCATGGACCTGCACTCCGACCAGATTCAGGGTTTCTTTGATATCCCCGTTGATAACATTTACGCCACACCTCTGCTGCTGAGCGACCTGTGGCGTTGCAATTACGACAACCTGGTTGTCGTTTCCCCTGACGTCGGCGGCGTAGTGCGTGCCCGTGCCGCTGCCAAACAACTGAATTCCGATCTGGCGATTATCGACAAGCGTCGCCCAAAACCCAATGTCGCCAAGGTCATGAACATCATCGGCGATGTTGCCGACCGCACCTGCGTCATCATGGATGACATGGTCGATACTGCCAACACCCTGTGTGAAGCTGCCTATGCCCTCAAAGCACAAGGCGCGATGAAAGTGGTCGCTTACTGCACGCACCCGGTTCTGTCCGGTGCCGCCATCGAGCGCATCACCAATTCCGAGCTGGATGAACTGGTCGTGACCAACACCATCCCGCTGCGGGCAGATGCTGTGGCGTGTAGCAAGATTCGCCAGATTAGCGCTGCCGAGTTGCTGGCAGAAACGATACGCCGCATAAGCAATGAGGATTCCGTCAGCTCCCTGTTCATGGAGTAATGACACAAGTTTCGACCGGGATACCAAAAGCAAACCGGTCACAACCCTGTTATCTGGTCGCGGGTAGCAGTAATTTAGGAGTAGCAAAATGGAAATTATCGTCCAAGCAAAAAAACGCGAAAGCAAAGGTACGGGTGCGAGCCGCCGCCTGCGTCGCGCTGGCACTGTGCCAGGTATCGTTTATGGTGGTGACAAGGATGCAATCAGCCTTGAGTTCGATCACAAGAACCTGTTCCTGCAGTTCCGTCACGAAGCATTCCATGCATCCATCCTGACACTGGATGTGGAAGGCAAGAAGGAATCCGTATTGCTGCGTGATTATCAACTGCACCCGGTTCGCAACACCATCCAGCACATCGACTTCCAACGCGTCAGCGCCACTGAGAAGATTCACGTGAAGGTGCCGTTGCACTTCATCAACGAAGAAATCGCTCCTGGCGTCAAGCTCGGTGGCGGCCTAGTCACCCACATCCTTACCGAAGCCGATGTCAGCTGCCTGGCCAAGGATCTGCCTGAGTTCATCGAAGTGGATCTGGCAAACCTGGAAGCCGGCCACTCCATCCACCTGTCCGAAATCAAGCTGCCGAAGGGCGTTGAGTTCGTGCAACTGGCCCATGGTGAAGACACTGCAGTTGTTTCTATCGCCAAGCCACGTGGCGGCAGCGCTGCAGAAGAAACCGCTGCTGAAGCTCCAGCAGCCGAGTAATCACTGCCAGCTGACTGACAAACGCGCGTTTTGGGCAACCAAAACGCGCGTAATCATTTATGGTTAATCATTCCGGTATTCAATTATTCGTAGGTCTGGGCAACCCGGGTGCCCAGTATGCGGTTACGCGTCATAACGCCGGTTTCTGGTGGGTAGACCAGATTGCCGCGGAAAACGGCTGCTGGCTCAACCACGAATCCAAGTTCCTCGGCGATGCGGGGCGCTTCAAGTCCGCAGACCGCGAAGCCTGGCTGCTGAAGCCGGCGACTTTCATGAACAAGAGCGGCCGTGCCGTTGCAGCGCTGGCCAACTTCTACAAGATCCCGCCCGAAGCCATACTGGTGATCCATGATGAACTGGATCTGCCGGCCGGCAGCATCAAACTGAAAAAAGGCGGCGGCCATGGCGGGCACAATGGCCTCAAGGATATCGTCGCCTGTCTGGGCACCAAAGACTTCTGGCGTCTGCGCATCGGTATCGACCATCCGGGCGACCGCAACGCCGTCGTCAACTACGTGCTGAATGCGCCCATGAAAGAAGAACAAAGGCAGATAAATGAAGCGATTGATGCCAGCAGCACCATCCTCCCCGCCCTGCTGGAGGGGAATATGGAATCTGCAATGCTAAAATTGCACACAAAAACCTAGTGAAATCTGTAATTTTCACTGAATTAAATGGCGCGCAACCGCAAGGGTCGTGTCCGTGGAATATATGCGCTGAAGCGCATTATTCACACGCCAAACCGCAAGGGTCGTGTCCGTGGAATATATGCGCTGAAGCGCATTATTCACACGCCAAACCGCAAGGGTCGTGTCCGTCAAAACGGCCGCTCTAGCGGCTCGGTTTGACGCCACAATGTTAAAATTGCATACCAAGGCCGGTTAAGCGGTCCTAATTAATGAATCGAGAGAAATAATGAAGTGTGGAATCGTCGGTTTGCCAAACGTGGGTAAATCCACCCTGTTCAACGCCATCACCCGCGCCGGTATAGCGGCTGAAAACTACCCGTTCTGTACCATCGAGCCCAATGTCGGCATCGTTGAAGTACCGGACACACGCATGCAGGCGCTAATCGATATCGTCAAGCCACAACGCGTACAGCCAGCCATTGTCGAGTTCGTCGACATTGCCGGCCTGGTGGCAGGTGCCTCCAAAGGCGAAGGCCTAGGCAACAAGTTCCTCGCCAACATCCGCGAAACCGACGCCATCGCCCACGTTGTGCGCTGCTTTGAAGACAGCAACGTCGTCCACGTCGCCGGCAAGGTAGACCCAATCTCCGACATCGAAGTCATCAACACCGAACTGGCGCTGGCCGACATGGAAACGGTGGAGAAAACCCTGCAACGCGAAGGTAAAAAAGCCAAATCCGGCGACAAGGATGCCATCGCCCTCTGCAACCTGCTGGAAACCATCCACAAACACCTGGACCAGGGCAACCCGGTGCGCACGCTGAACCTCGACGCCGACCAACTCGCCCTCATCAAACCGCTGTGCCTGATTACCGTCAAGCCGGTGATGTACCTCGCCAATGTCAATGAAGACGGCTTTGGCGACAACCCGCTGCTGGCAAAAGTGGAAGAACTGGGCAAGAAGGAAAATGCCCCCGTCGTTACCATCTGCGCCAAAATCGAAAGCGAAATCGCCGACCTGGAAGATGAAGACAAAACCCTGTTCCTCGAAGAAATGGGCCTGACCGAAGCCGGCCTGGATCGCGTGATCCGCGCCGCCTACAAACTGCTGGGGCTGGAAACCTACTTCACCGCAGGTGTGAAGGAGGTGCGTGCCTGGACTATCCACCACGGCTCCACCGCACCACAAGCCGCCGGCGTCATCCACACCGATTTCGAACGCGGCTTCATCCGCGCCGAAGTCATCGCCTATGACGACTTCGTCAAATACAAGGGCGAGCAAGGCGCCAAGGAGGCCGGCAAGATGCGCGTCGAAGGCAAGGCCTACATCGTGCACGATGGCGATGTTATGCACTTCCTCTTCAACGTATAGGAAAGCACTGATTAAATGGCTACGCGGGCGAATTGCTGCGTTGCGCGGTACTCGCAACCTCGCCGTATAACTCATACTGTCTCGATTGCTGCGTGCCGTGCGCCTTGCACTTCATCCCGCTCGCTCATCTACTCAGCGCTTTCTCAAGCCAATCCAAGACCAAAAAAAATCGGTTTTTGGCTTTGACTTAAAGCCCATGAAAAACTAAAATAGCGGGCTTCGTAGAAATACCGATTTCACCCGGTGATGTAGCTCAGCTGGTTAGAGCGATGGATTCATAATCCATAGGTCGAGGGTTCAAGTCCCCCCATCACCACCATCAAAAAGACCTCCAGATTCTGGAGGTCTTTTGCTTTTAAGCTAGAATTTTTCAAAGGCCAACACCTCAGCTAAACCCAAGCCTCACCCAACGCCTCAGCCTGCCTCAGCACCAGTGTAATAGCCTCTTCCTGCAGATCCGGCGGGTACTTATATTTGCGCAGGATGCGCTTGACCATCAAGCGCAGCTTGGCGCGCACGCTTTCCCGCGCTGACCAGTCCACCGTCAAATTCTGGCGCAGGTTTTCCGTGAGTTCGTGGGCGATTTTCTTGAGGATTTCGTCGGACAATTCGCGCACCGCCGATTCGTTGTCGGCTAGCGCATCGTAGAAGCGCACCTCGTCATCGTTCAGGCCCAGTTCCTCGCCCCGGTTGGCGGCAGCGCGGAATTTCTTCGCCATCTCGATCAGTTCTTCGATCACCTGTGCGGTTTCGATGGCGCGGTTCTGGTAGCGCTTGATGACATTGATGAGCAGCTCTGAGAACTTCTTCTCCTGCACCACATTGCCGCTGAATTTGCTCTTGATCTCGCCTTCAAGCAGCCGCTCCAGCAGTTCCACCGCCAGATTGCGCTCCGGCAGGTTGCGCACCTCGGCGAGGAAGGCATCGTCCAGAATACCGATATTCGGCTTGTCGAGGCCCACGGCTTCAAACACGTCGACCACGTCCTCCGACACCACTGCCGAGCCGATGATCTGGCGGATCGCTAGTTCGCGTTCTTCATCCGTGCGCTTCTGCTGGCTGATGTCGCGCTTGGTGAGAATCACCTTCACCGCCTGCATAAAGGCCACTTCCTCGCGCACCGCCTTGGCCTCATCCAGTGTGCAGCAAAGGGTAAAGGCTTTGCTCATGGCAAGCGCCACATCGGCGAAACGCTTCTTGCCGTCGTCCAGTCCCAGCACATGGTTGGCCGCGCCCGCCAAGCGCTTGTGCCCTGCAGTCATGAAGTCGCTGTAGTCGTAGCCGTGCAGCATGCCGCGCAGGATGTCGAGTTTTTCCTCCAGCACGGCATAGGCTTCCGCCGCGTCCACGGTGGGGCGTCCGCGTCCGTGGCTGGCGGTATATTCCTTGAGCGCGCTCTTGAGCTCGTTGGCGATGCCGATGTAGTCCACCACCAAGCCGCCCTGTTTGTCCTTGAACACGCGATTGACGCGGGCGATGGCCTGCATCAGGTTGTGGCCCTTCATCGGCTTGTCCACGTAGAGCGTGTGCACGCACGGCGCGTCGAAGCCGGTCAGCCACATATCGCGCACGATCACGATCTGCAGCGGGTCAGCAGGGTCTTTGAAGCGTTTCTCCAGCCGTTTTTTGACTTGCGCGCTGTAGATGTGGGGGCGCAGCAATGCCTTGTCGCTAGCCGAACCGGTCATCACGATCTTGATCGCGCCTTTCTCGGGGTCAGGGTCGTGCCACTCCGGGCGCAGGGCCACAATGGCGTTGTAGAGGTGCACGCAAATTTCCCGGCTCATGGCGACCACCATGGCCTTGCCTGATTGCGCCTTGTTGCGTTCCTCGAAATGGCCGACCAGATCAGCCGCTACACTCGCGACACGGGGCTCCGCACCCACCACCTTTTCCAGTGCAGCCCACTTGCTCTTGAGCTTGGCCTGCTGGCTTTCTTCTTCGTCCTCCGCCAGCTCGTCCACTTCCTCATCAAGCTGCGGCAGTTCGGCTTCGTTCAGAGAGAGCTTGGCCAGTCGCGACTCAAAGTAGATGGCGACCGTCGCGCCATCTTCCTTGGCCTGCTGCATGTCGTAGACATGGATGTAATCACCGAACACCGCCCGCGTGTCGCGGTCTTCACTGGAAACCGGCGTGCCGGTAAACGCCACGAAGGTGGCATTGGGCAGGGCATCGCGCAAATGCTGCGCATAGCCCACCTGAAAGCGGGTGCGATATTCCGGGCTGGGCTCATACTCCGGGCTGGGCTCATACTCCGGGCTGGACTCATACTCCGGGCTGGACTGGGCAATTTTCAGCGCCTGCTCGTCGTTGGCAGCGGTCTTGGGCGCCTTCAGTGTCCTTAGCTTGGCCTCGAAGCCGTACTGGGTGCGGTGCGCTTCGTCGGCGATGACCACAATGTTGTGCCGGTCGGAGAGCATGGGGAAGGTGTCTTCATCTTCCCCCGGCATGAATTTCTGGATGGTGGCGAAGATAATGCCGCCCGAGGGGCGATTGGTAAGCTTGTCTCGCAGATCCTGCCGCGTTTCCACCTGTACCGGCTGCTCCCGCAACAAGTCCTGTGCCAGCGAGAACACGCCGAACAGCTGACCGTCGAGGTCGTTGCGGTCGGTGATGACGACGATAGTCGGGTTCTCCATCGCCGCTTCCTGCATCACCCGTGCGGCGAAGCAGGTCATGGTGATGCTCTTGCCGCTGCCTTGCGTGTGCCACACCACGCCGCCCTTGTGGTTACCACCGGGGCGCGAGGCGCTCACCACCTGCTGAATGGCGGCGCGCACGGCATGGAACTGGTGATAGCCCGCCACCTTCTTTACCAGCGTGCCGTCATCCTCGAACAACACGAAGTAGCGCAGGTAATCCAGCAGCAGCGCCGGCGCCAGCAGGCCGCGCACCAGTGTCTCCAGTTCGTTGAATTGACCCAGCGGGTCAAGCGTCACGCCATCAATGGTGCGCCATTGCATGAAGCGCTCGGCATTACTCGAAAGTGAGCCCAGCCGTGCCTCGCTACCGTCCGAGATCACCAGCAGCTCGTTGTACTGAAAGGCGTCGGGAATCTGCTCCTTGTAGGTTTGAATCTGGTCGAAGGCTTTCCAGATGTCCGCGTTTTCGTCAGCCGGGTTCTTCAGTTCCAGCAGCACCAGCGGCAGACCGTTGATAAACAAGATGATGTCCGGCCGGCGGCTATGGTGCGGCCCCTTGATCGAGAACTGGTTAATGGCCAGCCACTCGTTATTCGCCGGGTTCGTCCAGTCGATCAGGCGCACAAAGTCGCCGCGCGTTTCGCCCTTCTGCTGGTATTGCACCGGCACCCCGCCCACCAGCAGCTTGTGAAAATACCGGTTGGCCGCCAGCAACGCCGGGTTTCCCAAATCCAGCACCTGTTTGAAGGCATCCTCGCGCGCCGCTGTCGGAATGTTTGGGTTGAGGCGTCGCAGGGCCTCGCGCAAGCGGAAAGGCAATAGCACCTGCTGGTAGTTGGCCCGCTCCGGGTTCGTCCCGTCCACGGCGATATCGGGGCCGTAGAGGGTTTGATAGCCCACTTCACGCAGCCACGCCAGCGCCTCCTGTTCGAGTTGGTCTTCGGTCATCGTGTCGTTCTCATCCTCGTGTCAGCGCGACATCAAATCGATATAAGCCTGATAGCTGTAGCTGCGGTTCTTCTTCTGCCCGGTCGTCTCGCGGACGATGCCCAGGCTCTCCAGCAGTACCACCGCCGCCGTCGCGGTGGGAAAGCTCGTCTCCAGCCGCTGGCGCACCATCTCGATACTGAAGCGCGGCATCATGGGCAGCAGCTCGAACAGCCGGTAACTCACCGGCCCGGCCTTGGGCGAAGCCAGCAGGCGGCGGCGGTCAGCCGCCACCAGGCTGGCAAGCGCCACGATGCCACGTTCAGCCTCGGTGGCGGCCAGTTCCACGCCTTCCAGGAAAAAGGCCACCCAGCCTTCCCAGTCGCCATCGGTGCGGATCGCGGCAAGACGACGGTAATACTCGGCCTGGTGCTGCTTGAGATAACCGCTCAGATACATCAGCGGCTCCGGCAGCAGCCCCCACTGCTCCATCAGCGCCGCGATCAGCAGGCGGCCGATGCGGCCGTTGCCGTCGAGAAACGGGTGGATGGTCTCGAACTGCGCGTGTGCCAGCGCGATGCGCACCAGCGGCGGCAACGCGGGTTGCGCGTCATGGATGAAGCGCTCCAGGTCTGCCAGCAGCGGCGTCACCTCTGTTGGCGGTGGCGGCACGAACACCGCATTGCCGGGGCGAGTGCCGCCGATCCAGTTCTGCGAGCGGCGCAACTCGCCCGGCTGCTTGTTATGACCGCGCGCGCCGTCCAACAACAACTTGTGCGCCTCACACAGCAGCCGCACGCTCAGGGGCAGGCCATCGGGCTTCTGCAGTTGCTCGCGCACATAGCGGAAAGCGCGCAGGTAGTTGGCCACCTCCTCCACATCGTCGGTATTAGCGACGGCAAAGCCCGCTTCCTCGTCGAACAGGTCGGCCAGCGTCGCCTGCGTGCCCTCGATCTGCGAAGTCAGCAGCGCCTCCTTGCGGATGGCACTGTAAATCAGCCAATCCACCGAAGGCGCCAACCCCGCCACGCCAGAGAGCCGCGCCAGCGTGAGCTCGGCGCGGTGGTTGCCGGCCCACGCCGCCGGGTCGAGCGCCGGCGCGGCAGGCGGCAGCGCGTGCGGCACGAAGGCACGCACGGCCTCGGTGAGCGTGCTGGAAGTGATATAAGTGCCGGTTTGACGCATAAATAATCGCGTTTTCTTTAACAGACCGCAATCATGGTAAAGCAAACTTTAATTTGATGCGAGCGTTTTAAAGCGGGCTTGCATAGAGCGGGCAATGCAATTGCGCCGGTCATAGCGCGGCCTCGATTGCAGACTCCGCCTCGGGTAGACGTAACTGGCCGGAGATCAGGCGGGGCAGCAGGGTGTCGCGGAGAGTGGCGAGGGTTTGGGCTTGCTGTTGATTTCTGAAAATGTTGTTCCTAAGTGCAGTGACCACATTATCAAACGCGTCCAAAACTGCACTTGGTGGTAGCGCAACGAGAAGTCGATAAACATTGTTTCTGTTTAGTCCCGGCACAGCCGCATCGGTGTTCATGTCGGAAAGACCGAGCGTTTGAAGCAAATAGAAACAATACGTCATGGGCAATGTCGACCGGATATAAAAAACTGTGTCAATTGGGAAAAATGGTTGATCCTCCCAATACAAACTACCGACCGTCCCCTTCCGGCCAACAATTATTGAAGGGCCATCTACAAGGCTTTCGTTGTGAAAACCGGTTATCCCGCCAGAACCATAAACTGGGATGTCGCCGGGAACGCGGTCGGTCGCCTTAAGTGCCTTTCCATAAGCTAATTCGACAAATGACTCCAAACGCTGCTGCGACCACCCCTTCGGCACCAACCCCAATTCGGATTCCTCGAAGCTGTCCGGGAACAGAGCCGCAGTCGCTTCATCCATGCCTTCCGGCGCGCGGCCTTCCATCTTGGCGCGCACGGGGTCGAAATCGACAAACCACGACTTGAACAGCGCCTGCGCGATGGCTTCGAGCGTGGCGTTGGTTTCGCGTAGGAGAGTGATGCGGTCGTCAATAGTCGTTAGAAATCTCGCTGCAGCTCGGCGATCAATTGAGGGGGGGCATGAAAATTCATATCCTGCTATTGACTGCCAAGAAACCCGCTGACGGCCAGAGGTCCCCTCCATCCGACTGATTGCATATTCACGAAATGCAGGATCACGACAGAGGTAATAAATGTAATCGTTATCTTCCAGCTCAATGCCGCACAATACTATGAACTCAGTAGAGCCCTCACCAACTTCAGAATCATTTAGGCAGCGAACCTGAGCAGTTTTGCCGTTTTCCAAACAAGGGGTGATACGTGCAAGCAGGGTGTCGCCGTTTTGAAAGTGCGCACCTGCGCTCTTGGCTGCACGTTTAGATATGTCCGCCATGGAAATATCGCGTGAATGTTGAGGTAACGCAGCCATCTCAATAAATGGCACAGAATTACCCTTGCGAACTTGGCGTCGCGGATTTATTTGAGCAACGCTATCAAGTCGAATTTTTTGGGGTTCAGAACTCATACCCCAACCCTCCCAGCTTCTGTCGGATCACTGCATCCAGTTCCGCGCCCTTGGCCATTTGCTCGCCCAGTTGCTCGGTGAGCTTCTGCATCTTTTCGTCAAAGGCTTCGTCGTCGTCCTCCACTTCTTCCGCACCCACATAGCGGCCGGGCGTCAGCACATGGCCGTGCTCCGCGATTTCCGCCAGTTTGACGCTGCGGCAGTAGCCGGGGATGTCCTGATAGTCGCCGTTCTCACCACGCCATGCGGCGACGGTGGCGGCGATGCGGGCGATGACTTCATCCGTCAGTTCCGCCTGCACGCGGCTGATCATGCGGCCGAGCTTGCGGGCGTCGATGAACAGCACTTCGCCTTGGCGGCTGTTCTTCTGTTTGGTGAGGAACCACAGGCAGGCGGGAATCTGTGTGTTGAAAAAGAGCTGGCCGGGCAGCGCGATCATCACTTCCACCACGTCGGCCTCGACCATGGCGGCGCGAATCTGCCCTTCGTTGTTCTGGCTGGAGCTCATGGAGCCGTTGGCGAGCACGATGCCGGCGCGGCCGTTGGGCTTGAGGTGATACAGCATGTGTTGCAGCCATGCGTAGTTGGCGTTGCCCTGCGGCGGATTGCCGTAGACCCAGCGCGGGTCACCTTCCAGACTGCCGTGCCACCAGTCGCTGATGTTGAACGGCGGGTTGGCGAGGATATAGTCCGCACGCAAGTCCGGGTGCTGGTTGCGCACAAAGGTGTCGGCCGGTTCGCGTCCCAGATTGAAATCGATGCCGCGAATGGCGAGGTTCATCGCCGCCAATCGCCAAGTCGTTGGATTTGACTCTTGGCCGTAGATGGAAACATCGCCCAACTTGCCGCCGTGCGCTTCAATGAATTTCTCGCTCTGCACGAACATGCCGCCGGAGCCGCAGCAGGGGTCATAGACCTTGCCGTCGTGCGGGGCGAGCACCGCGACCAGCGTCTTGACGATGCTGGCGGGCGTGTAGAACTGCCCGCCCTTCTTACCCTCGGCGCTGGCGAACTGGCCAAGGAAGTATTCGTACACCTGCCCCAGCACATCGCGCGCCTTGCCCGGGTCTTCGCCGAAGCCGATGGTCGAGATCATATCCACCAGTTCGCCCAACTTGCCATCCGGCAACTGTGCGCGGGCATAACGCTTGTCGAGGATGCCCTTGAGCTTGGGGTTTTCCACCTCGATGGCGGTCAGCGCGTCATCGATGCGACGGCCGATGTCCGGCTGCTTGGCGGCTGCGCGCAGGGCTTCCCAGCGGGCACTTTCCGGCACCCAGAAGACGTTGACCTCCTTGTAGTAGTCGCGGTCTTCCAGCTCATCTGCGATCAGGCCGGGATCGTCGAGGTAGTAGTAGTCCGACGGATCTGCAAAGCGCCGTTGCAGCTCTGCCCGCCTCGCGGCGAAGGTATCAGACACGTATTTGACGAAAATCAGGCCGAGCACCAGATGCTTGTATTCGGCCGCGTCCATGTTGGCGCGCAGCTTGTCGGCCGTGGCCCAGAGGGTTTTCTTGATGTCTTCGATCATGGTTTTTTTGTTATTTCAGGTGTGGTTAAAATGCACGACCGGTGCATCCATCATATCGGCTAAACGATATCATGTTACATGCTGATTTTTGCATACCCGGGGATTTTTCTCAGGCTGATGATGCCTGATACTACATAAGCCTGCGGCAGACACCCCGTTAACAAGACATTGCCTCCAACCTGGACCATCATGCATTTCCGTATCTTCATTTTTCTGCTTTTGCTGCTGCCCGCCTGTGTTCCGGCGAATGAATTGGCCGGCAAGGTCGTCCATGTTTCTGACGGCGATTCGATTATCGTGCTGGCGGACGAGGTGCAGCACAAGGTGCGGCTGGGAGCCATTGATGCGCCGGAAAGGTTACAGGCTTTCGGCAATAAATCGAAGAAATCCCTGGCGGAGCTGATTGCCGGTAAGCACGTCACCGTCAGCTACAACAAGCGCGACAAGTACGGCCGCATCGTCGGCAAGGTGTACGTGCAAAACATGGATGTCGGGCTGGAACAGGTGAAGCGCGGCATGGCGTGGTTTTACCGGCATTACGAAAATGAACTGGAACCGGAAGACCGCGCCGCCTACGCACAGGCGGAGGACCTGGCGCGACGCGACCGGCTAGGCCTGTGGATTGATCCGCAACCGGTGCCGCCCTGGGAGTTTAGAAGGCAGCGTTAGGGAGCGCTTCCTTAGTGTTTGCTGCGAATTTGGTGCAGAATTGACGCATGGAAACGACCCTGCCCTATCAACTGCTCCGGATGTACGCAGTTGGCACACATAACAAATCACTCCGTGGCCGAGGGCTCAAGCCCCTCCCCATCTCATCCACACTGTTACCAGAGTGGCTTTGTGCTTTATAGAACAACTCATCTAGGCGATACTATGCCTGCTCAACACATCCAGTAAACTCCATTGAACCCCGATAAAAATCCCCACCAAATTCTGCAAGACGTTTTCGGTTATTCCGCCTTTCGCGGGGCACAGCAGGCGATCGTCGAACACGTTGCCGCTGGCGGCGATGCGCTGGTACTGATGCCGACCGGCGGCGGCAAGTCGCTCTGCTACCAGATTCCGGCGCTGCTACGCGACGGCGTCGGCATCGTGGTTTCGCCGCTGATCGCGCTGATGCAGGATCAGGTCGAGGCCTTGCAGCAGCTTGGCGTCAAGGCTGCATTCCTCAACTCCAGCCTGGATGCCGATGCAGCGCGGGCTGTGATGAGCCGGACGCATAGCGGTGATCTGGATATGCTTTATGTAGCACCGGAACGCTTGCTGATGGGCAGCTTTCTATCCATGCTGGAGCAAGTCGCTTCCGGCCCCGGCATTGCGCTGTTTGCCATCGACGAGGCGCATTGCGTTTCGCAATGGGGGCATGATTTCCGCCCGGAATATCGCGGGCTGACCGTGCTGCACGAGCGCTTTCCGCGGGTGCCGCGCATCGCATTGACGGCCACGGCGGATGCCCCGACCCGCGCCGAGATCGTCGAACGGCTGGCGCTGGAAGATGCGCAGCAGTTCGTCTCCAGTTTTGACCGCCCCAACATCCGTTACCGCGTGACGCAAAAAGCCAACGCACGCCAGCAGCTGGAGGCCTTTCTCGAAAGCGAGCATCCGAATGATGCGGGTATCGTCTATTGCCTCTCGCGCCGCAAGGTAGAAGAAACCGCTGACTGGCTCAAGGCTCGCGGCTGGGATGCGCTGCCCTACCACGCAGGTCTGGATGCGGCGACACGCAATGCGAACCAGCGTCGATTCCTGCGCGAGGAAGGCGTCATCATGGTGGCGACGGTAGCTTTCGGCATGGGCATCGACAAACCCAATGTGCGCTTTGTCGCGCACCTCGATCTGCCAAAAAGCATGGAAGGCTATTATCAGGAAACCGGCCGGGCCGGGCGCGACGGCCTGCCGGCAAATGCCTGGATGACCTACGGTCTGGGCGATGTGGTCAGCATGCGGCAGATGCTGGATTCCGGCGATGCGCCGGAAGAGCGCAAGCGTGTGGAGCGGCAGAAACTGAATGCCCTGCTGGGCTTCTGCGAATCCACCGCCTGCCGCCACCAGACCCTGTTACGCTACTTTGGCGAAGCACACCCCGGCGCTTGCTCCCAATGCGACAACTGCCTGCATCCGATCGATACCTGGGACGCGACCCAAGCGGCGCAGATGGCGCTTTCGTGCATCTACCGCACCGGCCAGCGCTTCGGTGTCGCCCACCTGATCGATGTGCTGTTGGGCAAAAAAACCGAGCGAATCGCGCAATTCAATCATCACACGCTTTCCACCTACGGTATCGGCCAGGCACTGGGCCAAGCGCAATGGAGCAGCGTGTTCCGCCAACTGGTGGCGGCCGGATTTGCCGAAAGCGACATGGCAGCTTATGGCGGCCTGAAACTGACCGAGACTGCGCGGCCGGTGCTGCGTGGTGAAACTGAAGTCTGGCTACGCCGCGATGCCGAGCCGGCAAGGCGCAAAACCAGCAAGGCCGAGCGCAGCGCCAATGCGCGCGAGGCCTATGCCGGCGCCAACGACGACCCGCTATGGCAGGCTCTGAAAGATAAAAGAATGGAACTCGCCCGTGAGCAGGGCGTGCCACCCTATGTCATCTTTCATGACAGCACCCTGCTGGAAATCCTTAACCGCAAGCCGCAGACACTGGATGAGATGAGTGTCATCAGCGGCGTCGGCCAGGCCAAATTACTGCGTTACGGAGATGCCTTCCTGCAGGTTCTGGAAGGCTGACGCCGGACAAAAAAACCGCCAGGCTAGCTGGCGGGAGTCGGGGTGCTGCAAACCTTAACAAACTGTTAGAACATGACGGTCAGTGTCGTATTAATGGAACGCCCCATGCCGGGAACAGCAGTGCCATAAAGTACGCCAGTACCCATGGTAGCGCCCTGACCAAGGTAGGAGCCGCCGAGCGGATCATCGTAACCCTTGTCCAGCAAGTTCTCGACGCCTACATCCAGACGCGCATGCTTCCATTCATAACTGCTGTAGAAATTGAGCAGTCCGTAACCCGAAGTTTCCAGCTCCTTGCGCACATCCTGCACCCGGTCCTTGGCATCCACCAGCTTCAGTTCCAGGGTGTTGCTCCATGCGCCAAAACGATGATCCAGCGCCAGCTTCATGTTCAGCGGCATGATGTGATAAAGGTCGTCACCGGAAGAGAGGTTTCTGCCACGCGTGTAGCTGACCAGACCCTTGGCCTGCAAGCTGCCGAAGCTGCTGCCCTTGATCAGCGCCAGCTTGCCGGACATATCGACACCATAGATGCGGGCGCGCTGATTATCCAAGCTCAGGTTGAGAAAACCGTCGGTACGTGCCGGACACACCTTGCCGACTTCATCACAGGCAACGGCATCGATATAGTCGTTGATATAAGTGTAGTAAGGAGTCAGCTTGAGACTCCAGCTCTCCTGCGCCGCATCGTGCCAGTTGCCAGAAACGCTGAGTGTATGCGCGACTTCAGGATCGAGGTCGAGGTTGCCGACATAGCCATTGCCGTCGCCGTACCAGTTGTTCATGTTCATGACCATGGTGTTGTTGCTGGACCAGGTATAACGCTCATACAGATTGGGCGAACGGGTCTTCATGGCATAGCCGGCTTCATAAGTCTGGCGCTCATCCGGCGTAAAACGCGCGATGGCGGTCAGATCCAGATTCTGGTCGGTCTCGCTGCGGTCGGCGGCGTTGAAAGCTCCCGGTATGGTGGCCGGATTATTCGGATCGCCGTAGCTCATCATGCCGGTGCTGCTGTAACCCTGCACGCGGCCCGCGTCCATTTTCACGGTTTCATGACGCAGCCCCAGTTGTGTCAGCCATTGAGAATTCCAGCGAGCTTCCCATTCGCCGAACAAGGCATAACGGTCACGCTCGCCGTTGTTGATGTTGTAGAAGGTGCCGGGGCCCATCATATTGCCGGAGTTGGCCACCGGGTCCCACCAGTCATCAAGACGATAACGCTGAAACTCGGTACCGACGCGCAGGAGATCGCGCTCGGAGAGGATGACATCACCCTGCAGTTTGAAACCGGTATTACTGCCCTTGGTTTCCATCGGCATGCCGGCAACTGGCAGACCTGACATCATGTTGGCGTACCAAAACAACTTATCGTCGCCGAAGTTCATATTGTGGCGAGTGCTCTCATGATAAGCACTTGCCTGCAGCTTGCCCCAGTCGTAATCGCCGGTGTAACGCAAGTTGTAGCTCTCGCTGTCGTTGCCGGTCATGTCCATGCGCTGGTTGGGGAAGTTCTGGTAAGGGATGTTCTGTACTGCAAGTTTTAATTCAAGCAGGTGATTTTCATGGCGCAAACCGAAATCCAGGGCGTGATTTTCGGTTTTGTATGCGGTGGAGCCTACTTCATCGCTAGCCAGCCAACCGCGATTACCGCCCGCAATCATACTGGTCGCAGCCAGTCCCGCAGGCTTGAAGCTGCTGCCGGCCTTGTAGTTGTTGGCCTCGGCTGTTGCACCGGTATATCGCACGGAAAAGATATCGCTGGCGACAGTGGCGGAGAGATTGATGCCGCGCGCATCGTTGTTGCTGCGATAAAAAGTGGAGGCTTTACCTTTCAGCAGCAATTCATCGGCAGATGAAGCAAATTCCGGCGCTGCCGAATCCACAGCTATGGTACCGGCAATGCTGTCGCCCCCCATGCTGACCGGCGTGACGCCGGCGAACACCTTGATCTTCTCGACGTTGCTCGGATCGATATAGGAAAGCGGCGAGTTCATGTGGTTGGCACAGGCAGAAATCAAATCCATGCCATCGACCTTGATGCGGATGCGATCGTCGGCCAGGCCGTGTATGGACGGCAGGCTGGAAACACCGCCGGCGCGATAGAGGCTGATGCCCGGTTGCCCTTCCAGCAGCGAAGCGGTGTCGCTGGTATTGGCGCGCAGGCGCTGCAGGTCTTCCTGTGAAGGGCTGGAATCGGTCAGTGTCGGCAGCGGCTGCAGCTGCTCCTCATGTACGGAAACTTCCGGAGTTTGAATGGGATGCTCGGCGAATGCGGCAGGTACAGCGGCAAAACAACCAGCGACGACAAGGGCGATTTTCTTCAACTTCACAATCAATGCTCCAGAGTGGCGAATGACCTGAATTATAGGAAGCTGCGGCCTGCCGGGGAATGTGACATGTTGTCGCAGGCCGACATTCAGCTCATCCGCACTGGGCTTGTGACACCAGCAACTCCTGCCATGGTTCATGCCCTGCCCGGACGATGTCGCGCAAACCCCATGGCACGATGACGAGGATCGCCAGACCCCAGACTGTCAACCACATGGTTAGATTGCTGCCCAACAAGTGGCTCAATTGCTCCGTGAAATTGAGCACCACTACCAGTGAACCGGCCAGGCCGTAAAAACGATAACCGGCCGGCCTGAGGTAATCCGCTATGCGTGGATTGGGATGACAGATCAGGGAAGCATAAACGAAAATCGAGGCAGCAATCCACAGCATGAGCAGCGGCGGAACCAACACGGCCACGATGGAAGCAATATTGAAGATTCTGGCACTCAGCTTCTGCTGGCTGGCGCTGATGATATGGTCCGACACGGCAAACTCCGGGTTGCGTTGATCTCGTTGCCGATTCTAGGAAATTTCCTGCCGGATAAAAATGTGACATGTTGCCGCAGGGCTTGCGATGCCTCTGGATAATCCCGAAAGAACTGCAAACTGGCTAGTCGTGAAAGCTAGTCGTGAAACTGCGCTGCTGGAATATAGCCTACAGCAATACCAAAATCCGGCTGCGGTTTGGTCCACGCCAGATAAACATGATCGCCATCTTTGACCATTTGCGGAACCCCGGAATCCCGGCCGGCGCTCAACTTGCCCAAACTGTAGACTTCCCTGACTTGCCCGCTTGTATCGATGACGCGCGCAACAAGTCTTGCTGTCTTTTTGCCCGGATTCGCCATCCATGAGACCAGCGCGCGCTCATCATCCAGCCACAAGGCATCGATGCGACCCAGAGGCCGCTTGTCATCCAGATTGACCGGCTCGAAAAACGTCTGCCCGCCATTGTTCGATATCGCTGCACGCACTCTGGGCCGGTCACCTTCCGCCGTAAACCAAGCAGCCAGCACCTGATTCTCCCGTGTTGCAAGTGCAGGCCCATTGACCGGACAGCCCGCGATTTTCCATTGCTCATCACCCAAAGGCCGGGATGCGGTCCAGCTTCCGCCAACCAGACGAGCGATGCGGTTATCCCGAATCTCATCGTCCGTGCGGCCTCTCCAGGCTGCGACCGTTCCTTCAGGAACAGATGCAACGGCGGTCCAGCAACAGGTGCAGGTATTGTCGTCCACTACCTGCTCAGCTTCCATCGAACCATCGGCAAGTACGCGTGTATACATCAATGCAAAGTTGCCGGAATGGCTCGCATGATGTTCCTCGTGCCCCGGTGGCGCCGGGTGACTGACAAAATCCCGGCCATCGAGCCAGATGACGCCTGCCGCTCCGCGATCGGCAAAAATACTGACAAAGCCGTGCTCGGCCGCCTTGCCATCGCGATGTGGACTGCCGATCTGCCGCCAGCTCATGCCTGCATCGTTGGAGATGGCGAGCGCGATATCGTAATCATAGGTGTTGCCGCCGGGCTGTTTGACCAGCCAGTGCGCCAGCCAGAATGCATCATCAATGGCAACCACCGAGGGAAAATCGGACCAGTTGACGAACCAGCCTGGACCTTGTGTTACCACGCCGTCGCGCTGCCAGCGCCCATCCCGAAGCAAGGCATACTTCAGCACATGCTCGTCGCCGGCAGGCTCAACCCAGCTCATGATGGCGCCGCCCCCAGGTACCGCCGTCAGTCTCGGCAGGCGCGCGCTACTCCCGGCCGGCGTTTCCATTTGCTCGACCGGGATTGCGGGCTCACCCGGATACAAGGTCACCACTATCAGCAGTATTGCCAGCAGCGCTGCCAGCAAAAACAAACTCAAGCGCCAGGAGAATCTCAACATGCTACCCGCCTTATAAAATGCGACCTTATGCAATGATCCTGAAGAACATAGTTAGCCACAGAGAACACAGAGTTCACAGAGAAAAATAACAGGAGGTTACCGTAATCATGGCTTCTACCTATCGGGTGACCCCCTCAACACCCACAATCCGCTTTGCCTCTGTGTTGGCGCCAACAATAGGCGCTTCTGCGCCATTGGTGGCGGACATGCCCCATGCGGGTACTCTGTGAACTCTGTGGCTTGAATTAGGGCTTTCAGGAGGATGCATCAGAAATTTACCATCATCCTTGCATAGGCAGTCAGCGGTTCGCCGCGATACACGGAAAAATTATTGTTGCCGGTGTAGTACTCCTTGTCGAACAGGTTCTGCACGAACAGCTCGGCTTTCAGGCGAGGATCAATCTGCCAGGCCAGCGAGGCATCCACCGTGGTGTAGGACGGCAACTTATAGGTGTTTGAAATGGTGCCGTAACGCTCGCCGACATGATTGGCGCCGAGGCCGACATGCACATTGGGCAGCAAGCGGTAACGCGACCACAGATTGGCCTGCAGGTGCGCAATATTGCCCAGACGGTTGCCGGCATCTCCGTTGTTGCTCTTGGTGATCTCCGCGTCAATGTAGGCCAGGCCGCCGCTCAGGAACCAGTCGGTGGTCGCCTGCCATGCGCCTTCCAGCTCAATGCCGCGCGAACGTTGTTCGCCGCTCTGGATATCGAAACCGGGATTGGCTGGATCGGCTGTGGCGGCATTCTCGATAGTGATGTGGAATAGCGACAGACTACCACTCAACTTATCCGACTGATGCTTGATACCGATCTCGCGCTGGCGGCTGCGTTCTGGTTCGAATGGCGTATTGTCGGCCGACAGACTGCCGATGACGCTTTCCACCGACATCGCTGTGCTCATGCCAGCGAACAGCGACCACTGAGGGTCGAGCAGATAAGAAGCACCGACCTGGAAGGTATTGGTGCGGTCATCCTGGCCGTTGGTGGCGAAACCGTTGAAATCGCTATCGACCCGGCTTTCGACATGACGCAGACCAAGCAGCAGATTGAGACGATCCGTCAAATGGACGAGATCCTGCAAATAAAACTCATCAGTATCTGCCTTGCCGCTGAAGCGGTTGAAAGCGCCGATAGCCGGCAACGCATTGCCATAGATCGGATTATTGGGATCTATAGCCGTCACGCCGACAAGGTTAAACCAATCGCCCTTCCACTCATGCCGCTCGGCCGTATACCCCAAAGCTACCTGATGCCACATGCCAGCAAGATCGAATTTACCTTTCAGCTCCAGTTCATAGGTGTCATGCATGTCACGCTCGTGGAAGTTATGGCGGCCATTACGACTGATTAGCCCACCTCCGATTGGTGCCCGCAGGCGCACCTGTTGCTGATTTACATTGAATTCGAAGCGCTGGTAGCGCGGGCTCAGCGTCCAGTTTTCGGCGATGTCGATCTCGAGCCAGGCCTGGATCAGCGGCGACCAAGTATTGAGATAATCGAATGCAGGCTCGCCCAGATAAGTACTGCGCTTGCCACGGTAATCGACCGGCAGACCCGGGTTGGGTGAACTCTTGCGCTGCTGGTATTCTGCCATGAGAAAGGCCCGTACCGGGCCGCCGCGATCCCAGGTCACGGTCAGGCCGATGTTATCGCGGTCGATATCCTGATGGTCGACGAAAGTGCCGGAACGTTCGATCTCGCCGTTGAGACGGATGCCGAGGCCGTTGTCGCCGATACCGGTCGTCAGGTCGAAACCACCGATCTGCGTGTCGTACTGACCGAGGGTGACATGGGCACTGCCGGAGAAATCGCGCTCCGGACGCTTGGTAATCATGTGGATGCTGCCGCCCAGACCTTCCATGCCAAGGGCAACGCTGCCAGGCCCCTTGATGACTTCGACCCGCTCGACGTTGCTCAAGGCGGATTGATCGACATCCTCGAAATAGAGCTGGCGGAAACCGTTGCGCGTGACAGAGGCATCGAAACCGCGCAGCTTCCATGAAAAGCTGGCAAAGGGGGCCGTCCTGCTGTTTCCGGTGTAGGCAGACGGCACGCTTTTCAGCACATCGGCAACATCGATCGCTCCGCTATCCTGGATCTGCGCCCAGTTGATGGCCTGGCTGCTCTGCGGCACGATTAGGTTGTCTGCCTGAAAGCGGGTCACTGCCGTCGATTGCGGAGTTGCGTACTTCGTTGACATGTCCATCGCGCCATACACATCAATATCCGGCAAGCTGATATCCGTGACTCCAGCCAGTTTTTGCGCTTCTGCCGGATCGACACCCTCGGCCGCCACAACAGAACTGCCAAGCAATGCACCTGCCAGAATCAGCATGATTTTGCTCACATTCATAGTAACCCCCTGTTTTTATTGTGTGTGCATTCTAGGCGTAAGCACAGGCAGAAGAAATGTGACATATCGTCGCAGTCCGCCATTGCCGCAGCCGATTCCACAATCACCCAGATGAATCATCGCGGCAATTTGTCGCAACAAAGTTCATGCATTGCGCGCTAAAATCGGAACATGTTCGCCAGACATTTCCATCCGCATACCGCCGCGACCAAGAACCTGCGCCGCCTGTTCTGGGTGCGCAATGTCGTCATCGGCTTCCTGGCATCTGTCGCACTGCTGCTGCATTACCTCAACATTCCCTTGAGCCCTTGGCCGATAGCTGTGGCTCTGGGCGGCATGCTGTTGCTGAACGTCATGACCTGGTGGCGCCTGCGCGACCCGGTCGGTGTCAGCGAAACCGAATTGCTGGTGCAATTGCTGGGGGATATCGTCGCACTGACGACGCTGTTCTATTTCACCGGCGGCTACAGCAACCCTTTCGTCTGGATGTACCTGCTGCCGCTGGCGATTGCCGCCGTTGCCCTCAACACGCTTTATGTCTGGCTGATCGCCGGGCTGGCCGTGTTCAGTTATTCCATGCTGGTGTTCTTCCACATCCCCTTATCCCACCTGCATGTGCATGCCGGTGTCGGCATGGATCTCGATATCCATCTTGTCGGCATGTGGCTGGGCTTTGTGGTCAGCGCCGGCATCTTTGCCTTCTTCGTTACCCGCATCGGGCAGAACCTGCGTGAGTACGACCGCATATCGGCAGAAGCACGGGAATCCGCGCTCGAAAGTGAGCGCATGCTCGCACTGGGAGCACTGGCAACGGCGGCCGCGCACGAACTGGGCACGCCGCTGGCAACCATGGCAGTGTTGACCCGGGAAATGAGCGAAGAATATGCCGATATCCCGCAGCTGCAGCAGGACCTCGGCCTGCTGCGCAAACAGGTGGATCGCTGCAAGGATATCCTGACCTCGCTGACATCTTCGGCCGGAGATGCGCGCGCGGTAGATGCCAATGGTATTGCGCTCGATGACTTCCTGGAAAACACCATCCAGCGCTGGCGTGACATCCGCCCTGCCGTGCAATTGAGCTGCGCCATCAAGGGCGCCGCCCCTGCACCGAAGATCATCACCGATCTGACCTTGGGCATGGCACTGATTAATCTGCTGGACAATGCGGCCGACGCTTCGCCCGAACGCATAGACATAGAAGGCGAATGGAACCATTCGCTGCTGACATTGAATATACGGGACTATGGTGCCGGCCTGACAGAAGAAGTGGCCCGACATGCAGGCACGCCATTCTTTACGACAAAACGCAAAGAAGGCATGGGGCTGGGCCTGTATCTTTCCCGCATCATCCTCGGGCGCTTCAATGGCAGCGTGAAACTGGACAAGCATCCGGATCAAGGCACAGTGACATCAGTCCGCCTTGCGCTGGATGAATTGATATTGCGGGATACTTGATGAAAAAAACAAGCCCAGAACATAACGGTCTGCCTGCAGAAATTTTACCTAACCTGCTGCTGGTGGATGACGACGAGACCTTCTGCGCCGTCATGAGTAAGGCGCTAAAGCGCCGTGGCTATGACGTGAGCGTCGCTCACGATGTCGAAAACGCCACGCGCATGGCAGAAGACGATCCGCCGGAATACGCGATTGTAGATTTGAAAATGCCGGGCGATTCCGGCCTGGTGCTGGTACGACGTCTCAACGCCATCGATCCCACCACGAGCATTGTCGTCCTTACTGGCTATGCCAGCATCACCACAGCGATTGAAGCGGTCAAACTGGGAGCCACGCATTATCTGGCCAAGCCGGTTGATGCCGACGAGGTCATCGCCGCCTTTCACAAGGCGGATGGCGACGACAGCATCTCGGTTGCCAGTAACCCGTTGTCTGTCGACCGGCTGGAATGGGAACACATCCAGCGCGTGCTGACGGAACATGAAGGCAACATCTCGGCCACCGCACGAGCACTCAATATGCACCGCCGCACGTTGCAAAGAAAACTCGCCAAAAATGCGCCAAAAGGTATCTGAATAACCAGTCAGGAACGCCTGAACGGCGCCCTCTCCTCCAGTTCGCTCTGATAGACCTCCATCATTCCGGCTTCGCGTTCCAGCACTCGCGCAATCGCCACAGCAAACTCCGGCCGCGAAATCCTGTGGAATGAACAGGTCGCGCGTGGCCTGAATCCGCGCGCCAGTTTGTGCTCGCCTTGCGCCCCTCCCTCAAAATAGCGGATGCCATGTTCAATACAAAATTCCTGCGTTTGGTAATAGCAAAGCTCGAAGTGCAGCCCCGGCAGATATTCCAGGGCTCCCCAATAGCGTCCGTAAAGCTGGCTGACGCCTTGCCGGTCATCGCCATAAAGATTCAGCGCCGCAGCTATTTTTTCACCTGCCCGCTCTGCCACTATCAACAACACATGTCGCGACATGTGTTGTGCCAGTTCCAGAAAGAAGGCTTTGCTCAGATAGGGGCTGGAGCGGTGCTGGTGATAGGTGTTGACATAGCAGCGATAGAACAACTCCCAGTCCTCCTCGCCAATGTCTTTGCCTGACAGCCGCCGAATCCGCACCCCGGCAGCCGTGATTTTCTTGCGTTCCTGACGAATTTTCTTGCGCTTGTCATGAGCCAGCGTCGCCAGAAAAGCTTCGAAACTCGTAAAATTTTCATTTTCCCAGCGGAATTGCACTCCGTTTCTCCGCAGCCATCCGGCTTTTTCCATCGATTGAGCTGACTCATCATCCGGAAAAAGAACATGCGCTGAAGATAACTTGAGACTGTGCAACTGTTGACTCAGCGCCTCGACCATCAATCTGCGGATCGCCGGATCCGGACTAAGCAACCGAGGGCCGGTAATCGGCGTGAAAGGAATGGCGCAGATCAACTTGGGATAGTAATCGAGACCATGCTGCTCAAAGGCATTGGCCCAGGCCCAGTCAAAAACATACTCGCCATAGGAGTGATTTTTCGCATAGAGCGGCATGGCGCCTAACAGGCTACCCCCTTCCTTCACCAGCAAAGGGCAGGCTTGCCAGCCGGTACCGGAGCCCACGCAACCGGTCTTTTCCAGCGAACTCAAGAAAACATGACTCAATAGAGGTGAGCCATCAGTGAGCGCGTCCCACGAGGCTGAATCAATATCGGAAATACTGGAGGAAATTTCAACTTGCAGGCTCATGCTTCAATTATGCATGAGCAGGATGCGGATACGCGATGAATTGGAAAAATGGAGTGCGGAAGGGTGTGTGCTGAGTTACCCGATGAATCCAGGAACCCGAGGGTGGCTACAAATTTATAAAGCCGGCTTGCCTTCGATTTCAGCCTGCTTGCTTTTCAGTTTCGGGCGCTTGTTCTGCTTGTTCTGCATCTCTTCTTCTTCAGCAGCTTTCGCCTCCATCAACTCGGCCTCCCTGGCCTGCAGAATACGCAGTTCTGCGGCACGCTGGCGCTCGACCAGCTTGGCCTGATAGTCCACCAGCTCCGTGATGGAGATATAGCCGTCGCCATCGAGATCAACCTGATTGTAATGCCTGGCCACCTGGGGCAGGCTATCCACGACCTCCTGGCGCGACAACAGATTATCATTATCCTTGTCGGCCCGGAAAAAACGCTCTTGAATGCCCTTGCTCATGGAGCGGCGACGATCCTGAATCTGGCTATGGATCGGATCGCTGGTACGGGAATAGTGGTTGAGGTCCATACGCAGGCGCATACGCTCTTCCAGACTGACGCCGCCCAGGCTCTGCAACTGTTCAGAATTGGACTCGTCACCTGACTGAATCACCTTGTCATCCGGATTTTCCGGCAACCCGAAGGCTTCGCGCGGTCCTGCAATACCGGATTGGGATAAACCGAGACAAACGCACATCATGATCAATGTATGTTTGGGCGCTGCTGATGAATGTGAACGTAACATCAGTCGTCCTACACCATGAAATACACTTTGGATTGGCTAAATGGGCATTGCATCACTTACGCTCTCCTCATCACATGCTGCCGCGTTGTTTGTATTAACTAATATTATGATTCTTCAGCGATATAAAAGTTTTTTATTGCCGGCCTTATTGATGGCTGACTATATATATTCGCTTGCTCTCTATGTGCGGCTTATTTCTGTTATCCGCTTGTTAGAGAGCGGTTATAATGACGCAAGAATGTAAATTGAATGTTTCCACTACCCTGCTGATTGTAAAAAATTGTAACGAACACGGATATCAACAGGATTTTTACCGCTTTATACACGTGAAGTCTTTCAATCGAAAGAATTTATGCCCAAAATAGCGCCATGCAAACCAATATGAAGAAAATATTGCTGGTCGATGACGATCTGCGCATGCGGGAACTGCTGCAACGCTATCTTGGCGAGCAGGGCTTCAGCGTCAAGGCCGTTTCAGATTCTACCGAAATGGATGCAGCACTGGCGCATGAACACCCCGATCTGCTGGTACTGGACCTGATGCTGCCCGGTGAAGACGGACTTGCCATCTGCCGGCGTCTACGCGGCAGTAACAGCAGAATACCCATCATCATGCTGACCGCACGCGGTGATGAGGTGGACAGGATCATCGGCCTCGAAATGGGTGCTGACGACTACCTGCCCAAGCCATTCAATCCACGTGAACTGCTGGCACGGATCAATGCCGTCATGCGCCGGCAGGAACAGCGCATCCCCAGTGCACCGGCAATGGATACGACCACCGTCAGTTTCGGCGACTTCATGTTCGATCCATCGACGCGCAGCCTGACGCGCAACGGAGAACCCGTCACCATCACCAGCGGAGAGTTCGCCCTGCTCAAGGTGTTTGTCGACCATCCGCGTCAGCCGCTGTCACGCGATCGTCTCATGCAACTGGCACGTGGACGCGAACTGGATGTGTTCGATCGCAGCATTGATGTGCAGGTCTCCCGCCTGAGAAGGCTGATTGAGCCCGATCCCGCGCATCCAAGGCATCTGCAAACCATGTGGGGCTTCGGCTATGTCTTCGTACCGGATGGCGAAATCCAGAAGAGTTGAGTTCCTGACCACTCCAATCCCAACATGCCTGCATATCATTGAGACTCTTCCCGCGCACCCTACTTGCCCGCATCATGGTACTCATCGCGCTGTTACTGGCGATAGGCCAGTTCAGCGCACTCCAGATTTTCGATTACTTCGAACGTGAACCACGTGCCCAGGCCGCCGCGCTTCAGGCGGTAACGGTCGTCAATTACACGCGCGCCTCCCTGCTTGCGTCACATGAAAACCGCCGCATCGCGCTGCTTTCAGAACTGTCCGGACGCGAAGGCGTACGCATCTATGCCGCAGATCTGCTGGAGATTGTCGAGCCGTTACCGGACGATCCTTTTATCCGCCTGGTCGCAGACAAGATTCGCGAGAACCTGGGCCAGGAGACACTGGTTGCGATCAATCATCTGGGCGTACCCGGTCTCTGGATCAGCTTCAGCATCGAGCAGGATGACTACTGGGTCGTCATTCCGCGCTTCCTTGCTGAACGCCCTTTCCCCTGGCAATGGTTCGGCTGGGCCGCGCTGGTCGCATTGCTTTCGATGGGCGGGGCCTACGTAATCGCCGCCCGCATCAACCGGCCGCTACGCTTCCTGGTCAAGGCCGCCGGCCGCATCAGCCATGGCGAACAACCGCCCAGGCTGCCTGAAGAAGGGGCGGAAGAGATGCGTGAAGTACAGCGTACATTTAATGAAATGTCGGAAGCACTGGCAAGACTGGATAGCGAGAGAACGCTGCTGCTGGCGGGCATTTCACATGACCTGCGCACACCGCTGGCCAGATTGAGACTTGCAGTTGAAATGCTGCCGGACGAAGTCGGCGAAGGCACCCGCAACGGCATGGTTCAGGACATATCCGACATGGATAACATCATCAACCAGTTTCTGGATTTCGTGCGAGGCGTGGAAGGCGAACCGCCACAGATGGTCGACATCAACGCCCTGATCCAGTCCGCCGCTGATCGCCACGCCCGCGCTGGCCGTCACGTGGAATTGAATCTCTCCTCGAATTACAAGGTCCCGCTACGCCCCCTCGCGATCCACCGACTGATCGGCAACCTGATTGACAACGCCTTCGCCTATGGCAAAGGCAAAGTGGCAGTCAGCACCCGTATCACTGCAGGTTATATCGTCATCAGTATCATGGATAACGGTCCGGGAATTCCATCCAGCCAGATGAGCCGCCTATTGCGGCCGTTCGAACGCATGGATTCTGCCCGCGGCAATGAAGGTGGCAGCGGCCTTGGTCTGGCGATCGCCGACCGTATCGCCAAGTTGCATAAAGGCAAACTGGAATTGCTTAACCGGCCGGAAGGCGGGCTCGAGGCACGCCTGAGTCTGCCGCTTTAACCCGGATATTTCATGAATTCGCGTGATGATCGCGCAGGATATTGGTTTTCCAGTGCTTTTTATGAAGGAGCGGTGTAGTTATTCATACACCCTCCTTAAGAAAAAGTGCTGGGGAATCAATAGACAAGCGAGGGCGCGTGAAATTTATAAAATATCCGGGTTAAGTCTCGGAACCGGGCCGGAACCAGGCCAGCTTTTCATGTAGCGCCACGACACCACCAACGATAATCAGACAGGGCGGTTTCAGTTCTGCTGCGCTGACCTTTGCCGCCAGCGTCGCCAGATCGGCCACCACCACCCGCTGCCGTATGGTCGTACCCTGTTGCACGACAGCCGCGGGGGTTTCTGCGGGCAATCCGTGCAGCACCAGTTTGCGGCATATTTCCGCAAGGCCTACCAGCCCCATGTAAATGACCACTGTCTGATTGGGACGTGTCAGGGCCGGCCAATCCAGCTCAACGGTATCAATCTCGCCATTTGCGCTGGCTTTCAAATGCCCAGTAGTGAACAGGCAGGATTGCGCGTAATCCCGGTGCGTCAGGGGAATACCGGCATAGGTCGATACACCGTTTGCCGCCGTAATACCCGGTACGACCTGGAACGGTATCCCCTGTTCCATCAAGGTCTCGATCTCCTCGCCGCCACGGCCGAAGATGAAAGGGTCGCCGCCCTTCAGCCTAAGCACACGCTTGCCGTCTCTGGCAAAGCGCACCAGCAGTTGATTGATCTCTTCCTGCGGCAGTGTGTGCCGGTTACGCGCCTTGCCGACATAGATCAGCTCGGCGTCACGCCGCACCAGTTCCATGACTTCCTTGCTCACCAGCTTGTCATAAACACAGACATCCGCCTGCTGCATCAGGCGCAAGGCACGAAAGGTCAGCAGGTCCGGATCGCCAGGACCACCGCCGACAAGATAGACCTCACCATGTGAAACCTGCTCTATTGGACCAGCAAGAGTGCTGGCAAGCGCTGCTCTCGCAGCAGACTCCTGACCGGAAAACACCAATTCTGCCACTGGGCCCGATAAGGTTTTTTCCCAGAACATACGTCGTTCCTGCGTCGTACTGAAACGCTGTTTTACTGCATCGCGAAAATCCGCAGCCAAACTTGCCAGCCGGCCATAACTGGCCGGTATCAACGTTTCCAGCTTGCTGCGCATCATGCGGGCCAGAACCGGCGCGACGCCACTGCTGCTGATTGCAATCACAACTGGCGAGCGATCTACAATGGAGGGCATGGTGAATGTACATAAATCCGGAGCATCAACCACATTAACCGGAATGTTCCGCGCCTTTGCCTGCTCAGAAACTGCCTGGTTGACCGCCTCATCATCGGTTGCAGCAATGACCAGCGTGGCGCCATCCAGCTGCCAGGGGGTAAATGTGGTTTGCAGATAACTGATTCTGCCAGCCGCCAACAAATCCGCCAGCTCATGATGCAGCTCGGGGGCAACCACTTCTACCGTCGCCTCAGCCTTCAGCAGCATCGTAATCTTGCGTGCAGCCACTTCACCGCCGCCTATAACAAGGCAGCGGCGGCCTTTCAGCTTCATAAAAATCGGTAATGCTTCCATGTCGAACATTTTACTCGCAGATTCGCTTTTAACCTGGGCTTGGAGTAGAATTTCGGCTTACTGATTGTTTTGCCTGACTAATTTGCACCCCTCACCTGCAGTGACACTCCCCATATGACGCCGCCAGACAAAGAAGCGCTGACGGACACCAGCCGGAGCAAAAACCGGCAAGACCAAGCCCAGCCTAAAAAAGTATTCATCAAGACCTTCGGTTGCCAGATGAATGAGTACGACTCTTCACGCATGGCGGACTTGCTCAGTGTCGACAATGGCATGATAGCGACGGACAACCCGGAAGATGCTGACGTGATCCTGCTCAACACCTGCTCGGTGCGCGAAAAGTCAGAAGACAAGGTCTACAGCCATCTGGGCCGCTTCATTCCGATGAAGGAGAAAAACCCTGGCCTCGTCATCGGCGTCGGTGGCTGCGTCGCGAGCCAGGAAGGCGATAACATCGTCAAACGCGCACCCTACGTCGATATCGTCTTCGGGCCGCAAACCCTGCACCGCCTGCCTGAAATGATAGAAGCCAAACGCCAGAGCGGGATTTCACAGGTGGATATCAGTTTTCCCGAAATAGAAAAGTTCGACCACCTGCCACCGCCGCGGGTTGAAGGGGCAGCCGCTTTCCTGTCGGTGATGGAAGGCTGTAGCAAATACTGCACTTTCTGTGTCGTACCCTATACACGCGGCGAGGAAGTATCGCGCCCGTTCGAAGATGTGCTGACCGAGGCAGCAACGCTGGCACAGCAAGGCGTCAAGGAGATCACGCTGCTCGGCCAGAACGTCAATGCCTATCGTGCCGAGGATAAGAACGGTGAGCAAGTCGATCTCGCCATGCTGATCGAATATATTGCCGAGATACCAGAAATCGAACGCATCCGTTTCACCACTTCCCATCCGAACGAGATGAGCCCGGCACTGATCGAGTGCTTTGCCCGTATCCCCAAGCTGGTCTCGCACATTCACCTGCCGGTGCAAGCCGGTTCGGACAGAATCCTGATGGCGATGAAACGCAACCACACGGTGCTGCAATACAAATCCATCATTCGCAAACTGCGTGCCGCACGGCCGGACATCTGCATCAGCTCCGACTTCATCATCGGCTTTCCGGGCGAGACCGAGGCGGACTTTGAAGCGACCATGCAGCTGATGAACGATGTCGGCTTCGACTACTGCTTCAGCTTTTCTTACAGTCCACGTCCAGGCACACCGGCTACTTACCTGGTCGATGACACATCAGCTGAGACCAAGCAGAAACGCCTGGCCCGACTCCAGTTATTCAACGAGGCGCAAGGCAAGGCAATCAGCGAAGCCATGGTTGGCAGTGTGCAGCGCGTGCTGGTCGAGGGTGTCTCCAAAAAGGATGGTCAGGAGCTTGCCGGCCGCACCGATAACAACCGCATCGTCAATTTCCCCGGTAATCACGAACTGATCAACCAGTTTGTGAGTGTCAGGATCACGCAAGCCGTCGCCCACACCTTGCGCGGCGAATTACTGAAAGACTGAATTTGGACATCACATTAAAACCTGAAGACAACATCCGCCTGGCCAACCTCTGCGGCACACTGGATGAAAACATCAAGCAGATCGAGGATGCGCTGGACGTGAGCATTGCCCGTCGCGGCTCACACTTCAAGCTCAGTGGCGACAAGCAGAACATGGAGCTTGCGGCACAGCTGCTGGAGAGCTTCTATCTGCGTGCGAAAAAACCGATCGAACTGGAGGAAATCCAGCTCGGCCTGGTCGAGCTCGACAAACTGAGCCCGGAAGCTATCTCCGTTTCCAGCATGCCGACCCTGATGACCCGCCGCCCTGACCTGCATGGCCGCACACCGCGCCAGGTCGAATATCTGCAGCAGATTCAGGATTTCGATATCACTTTCGGCATCGGCCCGGCCGGTACCGGCAAGACCTATCTGGCAGTTGCCAGCGCGATCGATGCGCTCAGCCGCGACCGTGTCAAACGCATCATCCTGGTCCGCCCTGCTGTGGAAGCCGGGGAACGTCTCGGCTTTCTGCCCGGCGACCTGGCACAAAAGGTCGACCCCTACCTGCGCCCGCTATATGATGCGCTCTATGACCTGGCCGGTTACGACAGCGTCAACAAGATGTTCGAGCGTGGCGCCATCGAAGTCGCGCCACTGGCCTACATGCGCGGCCGCACGCTGAACCAGAGTTTCATCATTCTGGATGAGGCGCAGAACACCACACCGGAACAGATGAAGATGTTCCTGACCCGCATCGGTTTCGGCACCAAGGCCGTGATCACCGGCGACGTCACGCAGATCGACCTGGCACGCCACCAGAAGAGCGGCCTGGTTGAAGCCAAACAGGTGCTGAAGGATGTGCGCGGCATCGCCATGACGCACTTCCTGTCGGAAGATGTGGTGCGCCACCCCTTGGTGCAAAAAATCATCAACGCCTATGAAAAGTATGACCAGACGCGCGAAGATCAGGACCAGAAAACCGCGCAGAAAGAACCGCAAAAATAATGCCCAGCCTGTCCATGGACGTGCAGTACGCATCCTCGCTTGAGGGCCTGCCCACGACGGCGCAATTCAAACGCTGGGCAAGAAAAACCCTGCGCGTCGATGCCGAGATCGCCCTGCGTATCGTCGATGAAGACGAGGGCCGTATGCTGAATCGTGAATATCGTGGTAAGGATTATGCTACGAATGTACTGACCTTCCCCTTGGTTGAAGAACCATACTTGATGGGCGACATCATTCTGTGCGCGCCGGTCGTCCTGCAGGAAGCAGAACAACAACACAAAAGCATTGAGGCGCACTTCGCGCACCTGACTGTGCACGGCGTCCTGCATCTGCATGGCTATGATCACGAAACCGAGCCTCAGGCAGAATTAATGGAAACCCTGGAAACCGGGATTGTCATGAATCTTGGCTACCCTGACCCTTATAAGGAAAATGCTCAACCATGAGTGAAGATGACAAACAGAATGCCCATGAAAAGCCGCGATGGCTGGAACGGCTAAGCAATTTTCTGTTGCGCGAACCGGAAGACCGCGAACAGCTGATAGATCTGCTGCATTCGGCTTATGAAAACAGCCTGCTTGATGCCGATGCGCTGTCGATGATCGAAGGCGTGCTACAGGTCTCCGAAATGCAGGTACGCGATGTGATGATCCCGCGCTCGCAAATGGATGTCATCGACATCACCAATCCGCCGGAAAAATTCATTCCTTTCGTCATCGAAACGGCACACTCGCGCTTCCCGGTGATCGAAGAAAACAAGGACGATGTCATCGGCATCCTGCTGGCCAAGGATTTGTTGCGTTATTACGCCGGCGAGGATTTCGAGGTGCGCGACATGCTGCGTCCAGCGGTATTCATCCCCGAATCCAAGCGTCTCAACGTCCTGCTGAAGGAATTCCGTAGCAACCGCAACCATATCGCCATCGTCGTCGATGAATACGGCGGCGTGGCTGGCATGATCACAATCGAGGATGTGCTGGAACAGATTGTCGGCGACATCGAGGACGAATACGACTTCGACGAAACTGAAGACAACATCATACGCGATGCCAACGGCCGTTATCGCGTCAAGGCGCTGACCGAGATCGCCGATTTCAATGAGGCTATGGGTACCAGTTTCAGCGATGAAGAATACTCCACCATCGGTGGCTTGGTCGTCAGCAAGTTCGGCCACCTGCCGAAGCGCGGCGAACAGATCACTTTCAACAACCTCAGCTTCACCGCCCTGCGTGCAGACAGCCGGCGTTTGCATTCAATGAGTGTGGAGATTCTCGCAAAGCCCGAATTCGAGACTGAAGCTGCCGGATAATCCCTTCGCCGCACTCTGCTCTCCAATCTCGGCAAACGGGAACTTATCCCGGCCGCGCAAGTTCATAACCAGGTGATTTCATTAACCTTCAGGAGCACCGGCATGCGCGCATTATTTCTGACAATGTTTCTGGTTTTTTCCGGTGCCGCATTAGCCGGTAACACCGAGGGAGTCCCACCAGCCAGCGAGATCCCGACTGCAGAACAGGAGTTCGTTGCTGTAATCAACCAATACAACAAGGCCGAGATCATCGCGCAGTTCGGTGAACCGGCCAAAATGGAAAACATGAAAATCGCCTCCACCGGTGAGGTGATTGCCTCCATCTGGCACTATCACTTCATCAACACCGACCCGCAGGGGGAATATTACGAAACTACCGAACTGGACTTCCTCGGCGACAAGGTGGTGATGGTGGTGTTCATGAATCACGACGGCCAGGAAAAGATTTCGATCGAACCGCCCAATGCCTCACCAAACGCAGAACCGATGACAGAAATGGCTCTGTAAGCACTACTGGAAATTGTCAGCCCTTATTGCCCTTCTAGCACCTATTTCTTAAGTGCATCACGAATCTCGCGCAGCAACAGGACATCTTCCGGCGTAGCCGCTGGCTCTGCTAGCGGTTCCTCGGCTTTCAGGCGATTGATGGTGCGCACCAGGAGAAAAACAGCGAACGCCACGATGATAAAGCTGACCATGGCATTAACGAACAAGCCATAATTAATTGTCACGGCACCTGCCTCTTTCGCTGCGGCGAGTGTCGCATAAGGCTCAGCGGTCGCCCCCTCTTTCAACACGAAGAACAGTTCACTAAAATCGACGTTTCCCAGCAGCAAGCCGATCGGCGGCATGATGACATCATCGACCAGCGATTTGACGATGGATCCGAATGCGGCACCGATGATGATACCGACCGCCATATCCACCACGTTGCCACGCATGGCAAAGGCTTTGAATTCCTTTAACATTTCATCTCCCTGATTAAGTTAAGCGGCTCAACCGCTATAATGCAAAAAGATTATCTCACCGTCCAGGATTTACATTGAGCACATTTTTCCGTTCTGCCAATTTCAAGCTGCTAGTGGCAGCGTTACTTGGCAGCCTTGCCGTCCTCGGCTTCGCGCCCTTCTACATCTATCCAAGCACTATTTTCAGCATCGCCGGCCTGTTTTATCTGTGGCATCAGGCGGAAACCAGCAAACAGGCGGCATGGCTGGGCTTCTTTTACGGGCTCGGCCTATTCATCACCGGCATCTACTGGATCTACATCAGCCTGCACGATTTCGGCGGCATGCCCTGGTGGATGGCGGCTTTTTCGACCTTCTGCCTGTGCGCTTTTCTTTCACTGTTCCCGGCACTGGTCGGCGGGCTGAGCAAACGCTCGTCTCAAGTGTTGCTGAGTGCGCCCTTACTCTGGGCGCTGGCGGAATGGGTGCGTAGCTGGATATTCACCGGCTTTCCCTGGCTGACCATAGGCTACTCGCAAACACCCAACAGCCCGCTTGCCGGCTTCATGCCCGTCATCGGCGTCTATGGCGTGTCATTACTCACCGCCATCACTGCGGTATTGCTGGTCTTTTTTCTGCTCAAAACACGCAGAAAAATCATGCTTACTGCATTGATTGCGCTCTGGATCAGCGGCGCACTGCTGAAAATGGTGCCATGGACCACCCCGGTTGGCGAACCGTTCTCAGTTGCACTACTACAGGGCAATATCGCTCAGGATCTTAAATGGCAGGAAGACGAGGTGCAGCGCACGCTGGACAAGTATCTGCAACTGACGACGGACACCACGGCCAGACTGATTGTACTGCCGGAAACCGCCCTGCCCATGCTGCTGCAATATGTACCTGAGGACTATCTGGATGCATTCAAGGCCCATGCCCTGCAACATGAGAGCGATATCCTGTTCGGCGTGGTCGAATACGAAAACAAAGCCTTCTACAACAGCATGTTGAGCATAGGCAGTTCACCGGCACAGGCCTATCGCAAAACCCATCTGGTGCCGTTCGGCGAATTCATCCCGCTCAAGACCGTGTTCGGCTGGATCTATGAGGACTGGCTCAATATCCCGCTGACCGATCTGGCCAGAGGCGGCTTCGATCAGAAGCCGCTGGAAATCGCCGGTCAGAAAGTCGCCGTCAACATCTGCTACGAGGATGTGTTTGGCGAAGAGATCATTTACCAGCTGCCGGAAGCGACGATACTGGTCAACACCAGCAACGATGCCTGGTACGGCGAATCCCCTGCCGCCTACCAGCACCTGCAGATCTCGCAGGCACGCGCGCTGGAGACCGGTCGCATGATGCTACGCTCCACCAACACCGGTGCTACTGCCATCATCGAGAAGAATGGCGAAGTGCGGGCGCACCTGCCGCATTTCCGCACCGGCATACTGGAGGGCGAAGCGCAGGGTTATAGCGGCAGCACGCCTTATATCCGCTTCGGCAACTGGCTGTTCCTGCTCATCACTGCTGCTGGCCTGGTTTGCCTTTTGTGGCTGCGTAAAAAGAAGTAAAATCAACCTTTTCGCCCAACACAAAAAACGGCTCACATACAGATGTCACTCACATTTCAAGAGATCATTCTCACACTACAACAATACTGGGATAAACAAGGCTGCACACTGCTGCAACCTTACGACATGGAAGTCGGCGCCGGCACCTCACACACCGCGACCTTTCTGCGCGCGCTCGGCCCGGAGCCCTGGAAAGCCGCCTATGTGCAGCCAAGCCGCCGCCCGAAGGATGGCCGCTATGGCGAAAACCCCAACCGCCTGCAGCATTACTACCAATACCAGGTCGTACTGAAACCGGCACCTGCCAATATCCTGGAGCTCTATTTGGGCTCGCTCGAAGCATTGGGCTTCAACCTGAAAGAAAATGACATCCGCTTCGTCGAGGACGACTGGGAGAACCCGACGCTGGGCGCCTGGGGGCTGGGCTGGGAAGTCTGGCTCAACGGCATGGAAGTCACGCAGTTCACCTACTTCCAGCAGGTCGGCGGCATCGACTGCAAGCCCATCACCGGCGAAATCACCTACGGCCTCGAACGTCTGGCCATGTACCTGCAGGGTGTGGAAAACGTCTACGACCTGACCTATTCGCCCGGCGTCAGCTATGGCGACGTGTTCCTGCAGAACGAAAAGGAACAGTCCGCCTATAACTTCGAGCACAGCGATGTCGATTTCCTGCTGACCGCATTCACCGCCCATGAGAAACAGGCCAAACACCTGATGGAAAACCAACTGGCACTACCTGCCTATGAACAGGTGCTGAAGGCTGCGCACACATTCAACCTGCTGGATGCGCGCGGCGCAATTTCCGTCACCGAGCGCGCCGCCTATATCGGCCGCATCCGCAACCTGGCGCGCAGTGTCGCCGCCAGCTACCTGGACAGCCGCGCCCGCCTCGGCTTCCCGATGGCACCCAAGGCCTGGGCAGATGAAATCCTGGCAAAACTGGAAAAAGAAAAGAAGGCCGCCTAGCATCGTCATTCCCGCGAAGGCGGGAATCCAGGCAAAGTGATCATGCAACCATGTGTTTACATGCTAACAAACGAAAGAAATGGGACACTCTATATTGGTGTAACTTCCGATCTGATGAAAAGGGTTTGGCAGCATAAAAACAATGTCATTGAAGGATTCACCAAAAAAATTCAATCTGCATCAATTGGTGTGGTACGAACTTCATGAAAATATGACATCAGCGATTAGTCGTGAGAAATCACTTAAAAAATGGGACCGAATCTGGAAGTTAAGACTGATTGAGCAGATCAATCCCGAATGGCAAGATTTATATCATCAACTGACATGACTGGATTCCCGCCTTCGCGGGAATGACGAGATAATCAATAATGAGTACACAAAATTTACTGGTGGAATTGTTTGTTGAAGAACTGCCGCCGAAAGCCCTGAAGAAACTGGGAGAAGCATTCTCTAGCGCATTATACGAATCGCTCAAGGCGCAGGGTTTAACTGCAGATACATCAGAAGTAACCAGTTTTGCATCACCGCGCCGCCTGGCAGCGCATATCACCAACGTTGCGGCCAATGCTGCCGACAAACAGGTCGCGCAAAAGCTGATGCCGGTCAGCGTCGGACTGGATGCCAGCGGCAATGCCAGCCCGGCCTTACTGAAGAGACTGGCTGCTCTTGGTGCGGATGAAACAGCCGTTTCCAGCCTCAGAAAAGAAAATGACGGCAAAGCCGACATCCTGTTTCTGGACGCAATCCAGACCGGCGCCGGGCTGGCAGACGGCTTGCAAAAAGCAATTGAAGACGCCATCGCCAAACTGCCCATCCCCAAGGTCATGACCTATCAATTGCAGGAAAACTGCGATCAGCCCGGCTGGGACAGTGTCAACTTCGTCCGTCCGGCACATGGCCTGGTTGCCCTGCATGGCAGTGAAATCGTTCCAATCAGCGTGCTTGGCCTGCAATCCGGCAACATCACTTACGGTCACCGTTTTGAAGCCAAATCTGACAGCATCAAACTCAGCAGTGCCGACAGTTACGCCCAGCAACTGAAGGATGAAGGTGCGGTGATTGCCAGCTTCAAGGAGCGCCGCGCCGAAATCGTCAGCCAGCTGAATCAGGCCGCGGTAAAACAGAATCTCAAGCCGATTGACGATGACGCACTGCTGGATGAGGTCACCGCATTGGTTGAGCGTCCCAACGTGCTGCTCGGCCAGTTTGAACAGGAATATCTGGAAGTCCCGCAGGAATGCCTGATTCTCACCATGAAGGCCAACCAGAAATATTTCCCGCTGCTGGACGGCCAGGGCAAACTCACCAACAAGTTCCTGATCGTTTCCAACATCAGCCCGGCAGACCCGTCAAAAGTCATAGGCGGTAACGAACGCGTGGTTCGCCCGCGTCTGGCGGATGCCAAGTTCTTCTTCGACCAGGACAGAAAAAAGACGCTGGAATCCCGCGTCGAAGGTCTGGACAAGGTGGTTTACCACAACAAACTGGGCTCGCAGGGTGAGCGCATACTTCGCGTGCAAGCCACAGCCAAGGCGATTGGCATGCAACTGAGCGGCGAACAACTGGCGGCACAGGCCAGCCAGGCCGCCATCCTGGCCAAGGCCGACCTGCTGACCGATATGGTCGGCGAATTCCCTGAGCTGCAAGGCATCATGGGCCGTTACTATGCACAGCATGAAGGTCTGGCTGATGATATCGCCTATGCGATCGAAGACCACTACAAACCCAGATTTGCCGGCGACGAATTACCGCGCAATCAGGCTGGCATCTGCGTAGCCTTGGCCGACAAACTGGAAACCCTGGTCGGCATGTTCGGCATCGGCAATATTCCGACCGGCGACAAGGACCCCTTCGCCCTGAGAAGACATGCGCTCGGCGTCATCCGCATGCTGGTGGAACTGGATCTGCCTTTGCAAATCCATCACCTGATTACCACTGCCCAGGACGTCGTCCTGCAAAAAATCAAACTCGAACTGCATGAAGAGTTTGCTTTCAACCTTACTGATCTCGAGAAATTCATCTACGAGCGTCTGGCCGGTTACCTGCGCGAACAAGGTTATACGCCGCAGGAAATCGAAGCCGTGCTGAGCCTGCAGCCGCAGCGCCTGGGCGAAGTGCCAAAACGCCTGGAAGCCGTGCGCGCATTTGCCAAGTTGCCTGAGGCAGACAGCCTCGCAGCTGCCAACAAGCGCGTAAACAACATTCTGAAGAAGGCCAGGGACGGTGCCAGCAAGTTCGGGCACAAACTGGATACGACACTGCTGCAGGAAGCGGCCGAGATCGAACTGCATCACGCCTTGGGCAAGACAGCGCCGGAAGCTGACAAGGCATTCGAGCTGGGCGATTACGCCGCTTCGCTGCAATCCCTTGCTGCACTGAAGGTGCCGGTAGACGCATTTTTCGATCATGTCATGGTCAATGCCGAAGATCCGGACCTGCGCGCCAATCGCCTGACCCTGCTTGATAATTTGTACCAGGCCATGAACCGGGTTGCTGACATATCGAAACTGGCGGCGTAAGCTGAGCATATGAAACTAGTCATTCTGGACCGCGACGGCGTCATCAACTACGACAGCCCCCACTTCATCAAGAGTCCCGATGAGTGGAAACCGATTCCCGGTAGTCTGGAAGCCATTGCCCTGCTCAACCAGTCCGGTTTTCGCGTGGCGCTGGCGACCAATCAATCCGGTATCGGCCGCGGCCTGTTTGACATGGCAACCCTGAATGCCATCCACGACAAGATGTATCGCGCCTTGGCCCAGTTCGGCGGACGTATCGATGCACTGTTCTACTGTCCGCATAGTGCAGAGGCCAACTGCGATTGCCGCAAACCGAAATCCGGCATGATCGAGGACATTGCGCGCCGCTTCGCCATCGACCTCAAGACCGTTTACAGCGTAGGAGACTCGCTGCGCGACCTGCAGGCCAGCGCAGCCCTCGGCGCACAAAGCATTCTGGTGCTGACCGGCAAGGGTGCAAAAACCCTGGAAGAAGGCGGTCTACCGGAAGGCACTTGGGTTTGTACAGACCTGCCGGAAGCGGTGCAGCGCATCATCGCCCACGACAACAGCTAAGAAACCGGGATGCTGGTCATACTGCGCTCTCTGCTCTTTACGCTCGGTCAGTGGCTATTCACACTCATCTTCAGCCTGTTCGCCGTCCTGACATTTCCCTTCCACCCCATCACCCGCTACCGCATCATCTCGATCTGGGCGCGCTCCATGCTGTGGTGGTTGCGAGTCAGCTGTGGCGTGCGTTACCGCGTCATAGGCCGCGAGAATATCCCGCTATCCCCGAGCATCATTCTTGCAAAACACCAATCTGCATGGGAAACCCTGGCATTTCAGCAAATATTCCCGCCGCAGGTCTGGGTGCTGAAGCGCTCACTGCTCTGGGTACCGTTTTTCGGCTGGGGATTAGCCATGACATCGCCAATCGCCATCAATCGCAATGCCGGCCGCGAAGCGCTGAAACAATTGACGACTCAGGGCAAGGACCGCATGAAGCAAGGTTTCTGGGTCGTGATCTTCCCCGAAGGCACACGCATGGCTCCCGGCAAGAAAGGCAAATATCATATCGGCGGCGCTTGGCTGGCGTCGCATACCGGCGCGACCGTCGTACCTGTGGCGCACAATGCCGGAGAATTCTGGCCCAAGAACTCCTTCATTAAAAAGCCGGGCACCATCACGGTCAGCATCGGCCAGCCGATGCTGACTGCAGGATTGAAGCCGGACCAGATCAACCATCAGGTGGAAGACTGGATCGAACAGGAAATGACGCAGTTGGAGCAGAAGTGAGTCAGTATCAACTCGCATTGCCGGACGGCGAACATATCTGCTATCAGCTTGAGCGACGCTCGCGCAGAACCATCGGCCTGAAAATCAGCGCTTCCGGCCTGATTGTGCACGCCCCCAAACGCATCAGCCAGCCGCAGCTTGAAAGTGCATTGCTGGAAAAGGCTGATTGGATACGCAAGAAACTTAGCCAGATCAGCGCTAACCAAGCACCACCCCTGCAGTGGGTGGACGGAGCGGAACTGCGCTTTCTCGGAAACCCGATCCAGCTCAAGCTAAGCCGCGATGTCACCAACCGCAAGCCGCAGTTCGAACAGGGGATGCTGCACCTGCGGCTTACTGATATCGACGATGCGGAGACCGTCTCCGTCCGGGTGACACAATGGTACAAGAAGGCTGCCCAGCCCGACTTTGCACGCAGGCTGGAGCTGTACGCCAGCCGGCTGGGGGTAGCATTACCCAGGCTGTTTCTCTCCAACGCCCAGACCCGCTGGGGCAGTTGCAACAGCAAGCGTGAAATCCGCATCAACTGGCGCCTGATACAGGCGCATCCGCACGTCATCAACTACGTCATCTGCCATGAACTGGCGCATTTGAAAGAGATGAATCACTCGACCAGATTCTGGCAGGTAGTCGAAAGCCTTTATCCCGAATACCGGGAAGCTGAGCGCGCATTAAAACTGCTCTCTCCGCATCTGCATCGACTCTAGGAAACTCATACTTTTACCCCCTGTTTCTACGTGCTATGCTTCTGTGGCATTCCGCATATCAACAAAAACAGGGAGAAATAAATGGCGAGTTATGTTCAAGGCTCATTAACTAATGGCGAACAGGTAATTTATCAAGGCAAAGTCAGCGTGTGGTCATTACTACCGCTAATAATTCTCGGATTCATATTTGCCATGTGGCTAATTGGTATTGTGTTCTGGATTGCTGCTGCAATTAAATACTTTACTACTGAACTTGCAATCACTAACAAACGTGTTATCGCCAAATTCGGACTGATCAGCCGTTCAACAATTGAAATCAACCTACAAAAAATTGAAAGTATTCAAGTCAATCAGGGAATACTAGGCCGAATTTTTGATTATGGCTCTATCGTTGTATCTGGTGCAGGCAATCCCCAAGCCCCAATTCCAGGGATATCCAAGCCACTTCAATTCCGACGTGCTTTTATCGATACTCAAGAGAGTAATAGCCATAACTAAATTTTAGTCAAAGCAGGGAAAGACTAATTGATTGTAAAACAGGAGCACATAATACGTGCTTCTGATTTAGGCTGGACGTTGTTGAATACTCAGCGCAACCTGAGTGCATTCAGCACCACGATCAGGGAACTGACCGACATGCCGATTGCGGCCATCCATGGGGCAATCATGCCGGTTGCGGCAAACGGTAGCGCCAGCGTGTTGTAACCCAAAGCCCAGGCAAAATTCTCACGAATCACATTACGCGTAAAACGGCTGGTTTCAATCGCATGATTGATCTCCAGCAACTGCTCCCCCAGTAGCACAATGTCACCGGAAGCCCGTGCCATCTGCGTGCCACTACCCATCGCAATCGACACCTGCGCTTTTGCCAATACCGGCGCATCATTGACGCCATCACCGACCATGGCAATCACCTCACCGCGTTGCTGCAACTGCTCAATCACTTCCAGTTTCTGTTCGGGCGATGCCGAAGCCTGCCAACTGGCTATCCCTAGTCGTCTGGCATAATCCGCAACGGTCGATTCCGTGTCACCACTCAGTATCGACACCACCATCCCCTTGTCCTTGAGCGCTTGCACCAGCGCCTGAGCGTTGGGGCGCAACCTGTCTGCCATGACGAATGCGGCCAGATACTGTTTATCATCGCTGAGCCAGACTACGGTTGCGCAATCCTCGACCTCAGCCATAGATGGAGTCCCGCTGATGGCCGGATTGAGTTTCAAGTTGCCCAGATAATATTGTTTGCCATTTAACTTGCCCATGACACCTTTGCCCGGCTGATTGCCTGCCTCATCCAGCGCGTACAGTGCCATGGACTCCGCCTTCAAGGCCTCTTGGAAACTCCTGGCATAAGGATGCTCGGAATGCTGCTCCAGGCTGGCGGCTATTTGCAGACATTCGGCCACACTCAGGGATGCAAACGTCCGGGTTTCCTGCAATACCGGCCTGCCTTCGGTCAGCGTACCGGTCTTGTCGAACACCACATGCGTGACCTTGGCCAATGCCTCCAGTGCATGCCCCCGCGTCAGCAATACGCCACGTTTGACCAAGTGCGAACCGGAGGCGGCAAAGGCCGCAGGCGCTGCCAGCGACAAGGCGCACGGACAGCTGACCACGAGGATGGTCAATACGATCTCCAGCACGCGCGAGGTATCGATCTGCCACCAGACCCAGCCGACCAGCGCAACCGCGAGTAGCAGCACATAAGTGAAATAGGCGGCGATTTTGTCAGCCAGTTCGGTCAGTCGCGGTTTTTCCGCCTGCGCCCGGTCCAGCAATCGGCTGATACCGGCAATCACTGTATGCTCCCCGACTGCCGACACCTTGATCGTAAGCGGACTTTCATAATTGATACTGCCGGCATACACCGTACTGCCAACGGTCTTGATCAGCGGATGACTCTCACCGGTCAGCAGCGATTCATCCGCACTGCTTTCGCCCTGCTGCACAACGCCATCAGCCGCAATGGTTTCTCCAGGCTTGGCCACAATCAGGTCGTCGACCTTCAGTTCCATCAAGGGAATCAGTTCCAGCTGCTGCTCGGCGTTGAGGCGCGAGGCGACAGCTGGCACCAGACGCAACAAGTTCTCCGCCGATTCGATCGATTTCTCACGCGCATTGCGTTCCAGATAGCGCGTCGCCAGCAGGAAGAAGATCAGCATGGTCAGCGTATCGTAATAGACTTCGCCTACACCCACATAAGTTGCCCAGATGCTGCCGGCGAAACCCGTAATCAGGCCTAGGCTGATCGGCACATCCATGCCCAGACGGCCACTTTTGACACCCCGCCATGCAGCCTGGTAGAAAGGCCAGGCGGCATAGAACATGGCCGGCACACTGAGCACCAGACTGAACCAGCGCAACAGTTGCGCCGTGGCGAACTCCAGCCCCTGTGACGGACCGGCATAGAGCGCGACGGCGATCATCATCACCTGACCGGCAGATAGACCGGCCACGGCCAGACGGCGGAAGTCGGCTTTGCGCTGCTTGAGGCGTAGCGCCTCCTGCTGCTGGGCACTGAACGGATGCGCGTGGTAACCGAGCTTGCGTATTTCAATCAGGATATCGCTCAGCTTGATCTGGTTTTCATCCCAGATGATGCGGGCGCGATGCGTGGTGTAGTTGATGGATACCTGCTGAATGCCCTGCAGTTGCTTCAGGTGGCGCTCGTTGAGCCAGATACAGGCGGCGCAGGTAATACCTTCCAGGATGAGCGAGGCTTCCTTGTAATCACCCGGCGCCTGAGACACAAAACTCTTCTGTACTTCCGGATGATCGTAGAGCATCAACTCGCGCAACTCATCCGGCACCAAGTCTTCTACATTCTGCGGGAGTTCGGTACGGTAACGGTAATAGTCTTCCAGGCCGTTGGCGGCGATCGCTTCGGCAACTGCCTGACAACCCCGGCAGCACATGGCGCGAGGCTCATCCAGCACCACGGCAGAATAGCGGGTACCGGACGGCACCGGCAAACCGCAATGGTAACAATCGAGTTGCATATCCTGCTCTGCGCCCATCAGATGTCCGGTCGACTGTGGGAATCAGTTACCGAGAAACAACTGTTGCTGACGCCGGTAATAGCCATCCTCATTTTCGATGATGATTTCAGCCAGCCATCTTCCGGCATCGGGTAACAACAGTTCAGTGCGATAAAGACCGGGCTCTGTTTCCGTCATTTGCAGCGACTGATCATCGCGGCTATTGGCGACGCGCCATAATCCCAAGCGGACATCGGCGCCTCCTATAGGCCGGCTTTCCTTGTCCAGCAGCAACAGGCTGACTGAAGCGGGCTGCCCGCTCCGCAGATTGTCCACGCCCTGCAGTGTTGCCTGCCAGCCCAAGTCACGCTGCTGCTCCACGCGCGCCAGGTGTCCCTGATAACTTTTGTTCTTGTCGTGCGGCACCGTGCCCGGGAAAGCCGTATGGACTTTCTGGCGATCCGGGTTCGGCAGAAAGATACCGCTTATGCTGCTAGGCAATCCGCGGCTGGCGATTGAAAGCAGAACAGCATTGAGAATAACCAGAAAGATGAAGAAAGCGATGATCAAGCGCGGCGCCCAATGCATGGACTGTTTTTTCTGCTGCAAACCACCAAACACCGCGAGGACGCCTGCATTGGCAAGGAAAACCGCAAAATGGATCGCCAGCACATCACCGCCGGCCCAGTGCTGGCTAGCATAAGCCAGATAGAGCAGAAATGGCAAGACGCCGCTGAGTACGCCAGCCCAGAAATTGGGCATCCCCAGTCGTCGCGATATGAAAAACAGGGCAGCGGCAAAGATCAGACCACCGAACAGTGTCTCGGTCATTGAGATTTCAGGAATAATTACTGTCATGGGAAGCGCTTATTTATCTCGTTTGCTGTAGAAGTTGGTTGGCACGACAAGCGGTTCCACATCTGCGCTTGAGGGCTGAATGACGAAGTCGAACTCATGTGTCGCTTTCGCCAGTTCACGGCTCAGGTCGATGCGGGCGCTGATTGTGAGGCTCTTGCCTGCACGCACCCTGACCTCCGGGATATCGCCAATATTCAGGGATTCTGCCGGTATACCGCGCACAGCCACGGTGTAGACCTCATCATGTTCAGTTTTGTTCACAATATGGATCTGATAGCGATTGCGATAACTGCCGTCCGACAATGTAACAAACAGCGGTTGACGCGTTTGCAGCACGTTGACTTCGGTGTCGCTACGGGTGCCGATGTTATAGAACAGGAAGCCGGTAGCAACCACCAGCGCCAGCGCATAGCCCCAGACCTTCAGACGCTTCCACTCCAATCGCGGCTTGTGCTGGGTCTCACTGGCCAGATTTCTTTCGGAATCGTAGCGTATCAGGCCGCGCGGATAGCCGACTGAATCCATGATGTTATTGCAGGCGTCTATGCAAAGACCGCAGGAAATACATTGATATTGCAAGCCCTCACGAATATCAATGCCGGTAGGGCAGACCTGGACGCAGAAGCCGCAATCTATGCAGTCACCGTGGCCTTGGGCCTGACGCTCCTCACGGGTTTTCAATCCAGCCTTGGGTAAAGCCCTGCCTGCAGTACCTTCACCGCGCTTGGCGTCGTAGCTGACCGCAAGCGTATCGGCCTCATACATGACGCCCTGGAAACGGGCATACGGACAACCCACAGTGCAGACATGTTCGCGGATGACACCGGCAGCCAGATAGGTCGTCACGGTCAGGATCAGTACCGTCAGATAACCCGCATGCGCTGCCTGACCGGTGAAGAAATTCTCGACAAATTGCGGTGCATAAGTGAAATAACTGGCAAAGGTCATGGCGGTCCAGAAGGACACCAGCACCATCAGCGCATGAGAGCCACCCACTTTGGCGATTTTCTCTGCATTCCATGGCTGACTCTTCAGCCGCAATCTGGCCGGGCGCTCGCCCTGCAGCTTGTGTTCAATCAGGATGAACAGGTCCGACCACAGGGTCTGAAAGCAGAAATAGCCGCACCAGGCGCGGCCGATCAGACCGGTCACGAAGAACAGGAAGGCCGCCGCAATGAACAGCAGCATGGCCAGCCAGAAGATATCCTGCGGATAGACGATCAGATCGAAGATAAAGAAGCGGCGAGATTCGAGATCAAACATGATCGCCTGATTTTCTGCGCTGTTACGTGACCAGGGTAGCCACGGCAGAAGGAAATAAACCGAATAGGCCACCGCCATCACGGCTGTTTTAAAGTTACGGAATTTACCCTTGACCGACCTGGTGACGATCGGAATATGCTTGTTGAGTAAAGGTGATTGCTTGCTAGTGCTCACTTCCATGGCTTTCTTGACCCGTCATTCGAATTGATGGCTGCCGTACGATACTGATACAGACATCTAAAAAGCATAAAGGCTCACGCAGCCGTGAGCCTTTATCATGATTAGTACAGGATTACTTGCCGCCGCCCAGGCCTTGATGCACGTAGACGGTCAATAGTTTGATCTGATCCGGTTTTAGACGATCTTCCCAAGCGGGCATCACGCCGCGATTCAAACCGCCGGCGATGATGTTCTTCACAGCCCTGAGCTTCTCATCCGCATCTTCCATTTCCGGAATGTTGGCCCACAGCCAGATCTTGTCGGTCAGGTTGGCAGAACCCAAGCCTTCCTTGCCCTTGGCATCAACACCATGACAGGCATAACAGGCTGCAGTGTCGCTCTGAAAGACCTTGGCACCGAACTCGGCACTGGCAGCGTCATGCGGTTCTCCCGAAAGACTCAACACATAATGGGCTGCCTTGGTGATCTCATCATCGGAGACAATGTCCTTGAAAGGCGGCATATAGCCCTGACGACCATGGACAATGACATCCTGAATCTGCGCATAGCTGGAGCCAAACTGCCAGTGGTCGTCGGTCAGGTTCGGCGCGAAACCTATCACACCCTGGCCGCCGGCCTGGTGACAAGGCGCGCAATTGTCTGAGAACAGTGTCTTGCCGGCAGAAGTCACGAACTGCATCAATTCGGCATCCTGCGCAATCTCGTCAAACGGCGTTTCAGCCACTTTGTCAAACCACTGCTTTTGGGCAGCATGCAGCTCGTTCATTTCAACCATGAACTTGGAGCGCATATTCCAGTGTGTGGTTTTCTCGACTTGCGTACCGTCAACCTGGGTAGCGGTGTAAGTGATGGAATTAAGACCGGGAACACCCTTGGTATAAGTGCTGCCGATCGGCCATGCCGGATAGAACAGCCAGTAGACCACGGTAAAGATGGCGGTCAAATAAAACGCCCATACCCACCATCTGGGTAACTCATTGGTCAGTTCTTCAATACCGTCCCAGGAATGACCGGTACTTGGTACACCACCGGTCTTCTTTGCTCTGGACTTTGGCTCGTTACTAGCGCTATTTGTTTTAGTTTCCTGACTCATCTCACTTACCCTTGACCTCTATATCGTCATCTTCCAACGGGATGTTCTTGTAGCTTTCCAGCCTTTTGCTGCGCTTTCTGCTGCCGTATACATAAAACAGAATGCCACAGAACACGGTAAAGAAAATCAGCAAAGCCAACGGCTTGGTGTTTTCAAAATTGGTAAACCACAAAAACAGCTCTGTCATCGCGATTTCCTAGCGGAATTTCACAAAGTAATCGTCGTCGTATTTCTTGAAATCAACCAGCGTACCCAGCATTTGCAGATAGGCAACCAGTGCATCCATTTCAGATAGCTTGTCCGGGTTGGTGTCGTAATTGCCTTGCTGCGCCTGCCCGATCAGATTCTTTTCCGCATCCGGAATATGCAGATACTTGGCAACATCCGCGCCAAACTCTTCCACATTACGCTCATATTCAGCCTGACTTTCAGAGTAAGGCACACCAGTCTTGCGCAATGCACGCATTCTCAGATTGATATCAGAGTAGTCGAGATCAGTAGTCGCCAGCCATGGGTAGTTAGGCATGACGGACTGCGGTACCAGCGAACGTGGCGCGATCAAATGCTGGGTCTGCCAGTCATTGGAATACTTGCCACCGACACGTGCCAGATCCGGACCGGTACGCTTGGAACCCCACTGGAACGGATGGTCGTACTTGGACTCAGCCGCCAGTGAATAGTGACCATAGCGCAAAGCTTCATCACGGAACGGGCGAATCATCTGTGAGTGACACAGATAACAGCCTTCGCGGATGTAGATGTCGCGGCCACGTAATTCCAGCGGCTTGTATGGGCGCACACCTTCGACCTTTTCCTCAGTCTCCTTGATGAAGAACAACGGAATAATCTCGACCATACCACCGACGCTGATAGCGACCATGGTCAGGACCATTAAAATACCCAGGTTACGTTCAATCTTGTCGTGCTTCATGCTGACTCCAGATTCTTTACTTTTCTATTTCCGCCGCTCAAGCCGCATTCGGGCTCAGCTTGCCTTCACCTTCAATGCCTGCCGCTTCAACACCTACGCTGCCTTTGCGGATGGTTTTAAAAACGTTGTAGCACATCAGCAACATGCCCAACAGGAAGAAGGCACCACCGACGGCACGCATGATGTAGAACGGATGCGCAGCGGCAACGGACTCGACGAAGGAGTACTGCAGGTTGCCGAAGTCATCAAAAGCGCGCCACATCAAGCCCTGCATGATGCCGGAGATCCACATCGCTGTGATGTAAAGCAGAATACCTATGGTCGCCAGCCAGAAATGCACGTTGATCAACTTGATGCTGTGCATAGGCGTGTTCCACAGACGCGGCACCAGGTGATACAGACTGCCGAAGGAAACCATCGCCACCCAGCCCAGCGCACCGGAGTGCACGTGACCCACGGTCCAGTCGGTGTAATGTGAAAGTGCATTCACATCCTTCAGCGACATCATCGGACCTTCGAACGTGGACATGCCGTAAAACGACAGCGCCACGATCAGGAAGCGCATGATCGGGTCGGTACGCAGCTTGTCCCATGCACCGGACAAGGTCAGGATACCGTTGATCATGCCGCCCCAGGATGGCAACAACAGCATGATGGAGAATGTCGCAGCCAGTGTTGATGTCCAGTCAGGAATTGCCGTCCAGTGCAAGTGGTGAGAACCCGCCCACATGTAAAGGAAGATGATGGCCCAGAAGTGGATAACGGACAGACGGTAGGAATAGACCGGCCGGCCCGCCTGCTTGGGTACAAAGTAGTACATCATGCCGAGGAAGGCCGCAGTCAGGAAGAAACCGACAGCATTGTGACCGTACCACCACTGCGTCATGGCATCCTGCACACCGGAGAACAGGCTGTAGGACTTCATGGAGAACAGATCGATAGGTACAGCGAGATTATTGAATACATGCAACAGTGCTGTTGCCAGAATGAATGCGAGATAGAACCAGTTGGCGACATAAATGTGCGGCTGCTTGCGCTTCATCAGCGTACCGACAAACACAGTCAGATAAGCCACCCAGACGAACAGGATCAACAAGTCGATCGGCCATTCCATTTCCGCATATTCACGGCCCTGGCTGTGACCCAGCACATTACCCAGTGCGGCAAAGACGATAGCGGCCTGCCAGCCCCAGAAGGTAAAATTGGCCAGACCGTCGCTGAAAAGTCGCGCATGCGAGGTACGCTGAACCACATAGTAGGAAGTCGCAAACAGTGCGCTACCGCCAAAACCGAAAATCACGGCACCGGTATGCACTGGACGCAGACGGCCGAAAGTGATGTAGGGATTGTCAAAATTGAGCCAGGGCCAAGCCAGTTCGGAAGCGATATAAACGCCCACGAACATACCGATTGCACCCCATACCAATGTCATGATGGTGAATTTACGGACAATATCGTAGTTATATTGCTCGTTAACATTCACCGCTGCTGCTGTACCCGTCGCTGCCATCACTACGACTCCCGAATTCAAACCAAAACAAAGACTTAAAAGTTACAGAGATTACTCAGAAACTTCTTCCAAAAAGCTGTTGAAACCTACAACAAAGCTAGCAAAGCAAAATATTATAGACTTCCTACAGGCTGCCGAACAACTCAAAAATGCATCAGAGCAGACGACTCAAATCGTGTGCAACCTCCACCGGCTTCTGCCCATACTTCAGGTAAATGCGGATTTTTCCTTGTTTATCATAGACGTACACGCCAGCACTATGATCGAAACTGTATCCAGTCTGCCCCGGCTCCTGCTGTTTCGCGTAAAAAATCTTGAACGCCTTCGCGACCTGGTCGATCTCTTCGACGGTCCCGGTCAGGCCAATGAAGCGGCTATCGAAAGATGGCACGAACTGCGCCAGCACCTCCGGCGTATCCCGTTCCGGGTCGACAGTGACAAACAACACCTGCACATCATCACTGTTCTTGCCCATCAGTTTCATGGCGGCTGCAAGATCCGCCATCGTCGTCGGGCAGATGTCCGGACAATGGGTAAAGCCGAAAAACAGCGCAACCACCTTGCCCTGATAATCTGAAAGCTGCCGGACCTCGCCATGATGATCGGTCAGCTTGAAGCCCGTAGCAAAATCAGCACCGGTGATATCAGTGCCCAAGAATGAAGCCTCATCTGAAGCAGGAGTACAAGCAGTAAGCAATACTGCCATAAGGACAGTCAGGAAATAAGTAAAATTTCTGTTCACGGCTTAACCTTGTTTTTTCAAATTTTCTGTTATTAAGGGATTCTAGCACGCTCTATATGGCACAAATTCTGCAATCAGAATCGATTCATTGTTTTCACAAAGCCTGTTCAACTCACAATCATCTCAAGAGAAAAGCCCAAACAATCCAAAAAGCTAATAGGATTAACGAAGACATTATCTGTAAAATTCAATGATTACATTACGACCACAGCCCATGCTTTTAAATTTTGTACAAAAACTCCACAAGTTGGGCCCGAGAAACGCCATCGCCCATTTTCTGGTTTGTTGCAGTTTGTCTATTGGCATTGCCTTTGCCGGGCCGGTGCTGCCGGAGCCAGCAAATATCCCCAAAGCGGAACCTCAGAAAGATTTTCCACAAATCGAGGATCCAGGCATTGAGGACAAAGCCAGACCGGCAATGCCGCAACCTCTGAGCGAAGAAGCCATTCTGATCCAGGTCGATGCCTTCATCTTTTCCGGCAATCTATCCATTGCCAGCGATCAACTGGCCAGCCTCCTGCAACACTTCACCGGCCGCAAGCTCAGCATCAGGGATTTGAATCAGGCCGTTGACGTCGTGACATTGCATTACCGGCAACAGGGCTTTCTGCTGGCTCAAGCCTATTTGCCTGAGCAGGACATCAGCAATAACACGGTAGAAATTGCCATTATCGAAGGCCAACTCGGCGAACTGGAATTCAACTCAGCAGAAGGACTTGACGAAACCTTTCTGAGGTCCATCGCCAAACGGCAACTGCAAGCGGCTGATACGATTCGTGAAAACAACCTGGTACGAAACATCACCCTGCTCAACTCGCTACCGGGCATCAAGGCAGTGGCTCAGCTTAACCCGGGTACAAAAACGGGCACCAGCGACGCGACCATCACACTGGAAACGGAACCGCGCTGGCAGGGAATCCTCTCCGCCAACACTTTTGGCAATCGCTACACCGGCAGAGAGGTTCTGAATGGCACCCTGTTCCTGAACAACCTTGCTGGCCGGGGAGATCAGGCTACGCTCAATCTGCGATCATCCAACCACGAACGCCAGCGAGGCATTCAACTGGGCTACATGATCCCCGTGCATGCCTCCGGCACACTCCTCAATTTCAACTACAGCTTCGTGGATTATCGGCTGAGCGGGGAATTCTCGACTCTGAAGGCTAGCGGCGATAGTGAATACATCAGCATTGGTCTTGACCAGCCATTAGTTCGCTCCCGACATCAGAATCTGACTTTCAGAACCAACGTTTCCCACAAGGAGGTGAACGACGATGTAGCGACATTCCTGTTGAAAAATCATCGCAATATAGAAGCCATGGACCTGGGTTTATATGCTGACTGGCGCGACAGAAAATCCAGCGGATTCAATCAATTGGGTGTCAACATAAAAGCCGGCTACGTCGATTTTCGCAACAGCGTCGCCCAGAACCTGGATGACACCGGTGCCGAAACTGCCGGTGAATTCATTAAATACAACCTGTTTGCATCCCGCGTCCAGCCTGTCTCCCAGCGCATCAACCTGACCATGCACGCCGAATATCAGGGGACCAACAAGAATCTGGATAGCGCCGAAAAACTATCCATAGGCGGCATCAATCGCTGGCGCAATTTTGCCGAACTCCCCACCTCAGCCGACCGGGGCCTGATTGCCGGGCTTGAATTACGGGCGATGTTGGCTCAGGAAAATTCACTGGCAAGCTTTTTGCAGACAACTACACTGAGCCCATATGTTTTTTACGACGCTGGACGCGGAATCATCAACCACTCGGCATTAAGTAAAGACAACCATGTGAAATCAACGCATGCCGGCTTGGGATTGGATGCCGCTTTTGCTCAACGTTGGTATCTGGGGCTGGCGCTGTCACATCAGAAACGGGAGGTTGATGGCAGTCAATCGGAACATGAAACCCGCGCATGGGGCCAGATACAAATGGCGTTTTAATGAAAAACACTGATCAAAATCAACACAGAATCACGCAAGCAAGACCTTACACAGGATGAACAACTACGAATATGCAGAAGTCCAGGGCACAAGATAGAGCAGGTCAAATCGAGTTCAAGCTGAAACCCGCGGCCAGGATCAGTCTCTTGCTGGCGCTTTCTGTATTTGGCGCAATGGGCGCACAGCACGCTTTGGCGCTCCCTGCTGGTGAGCAAGTCGTAGCAGGTGCTGCAACAATTCAGCGCCAAGGCAACACTCTGCGCATCGATCAGTCCTCGCAAAAAGCTATCGTCAACTGGCAATCTTTCGGCATTGCCGCCCATGAGGCCGTCAATCTTTACCAACCAAACCGTGGTGCCGCCCTCTTTCGCGTTCTGGGCTCAGACCCATCACAAATTTATGGCAAACTGACTGCCACCGGCAGCCTGTTTCTTAGCAATCCCAATGGCATTCTTTTTGGTCCAGGCGCCCAAGTGGATGTCGGCAGTCTGGTCGCCACCACCATGCGCATCAGCAACCAGGACTTCCTCGCTGACCACTTCCGCTTCTTCTCCGACTCCGATGCTGCGGTCGTCAACCGCGGTGTAATCCGCACCGGCGATGGCGGTTTTATCGCACTACTGGGCGATAAGGTCGAAAACAGCGGCACACTTGCGGCTAATCAGGGTAGCGTCGTACTTGGTGCTGGCCAGTCAGCAGTGCTGGATATGTTTGGCGATGGCCTCGTCAAAGTGAATCTATCAGGTGATGCGCTAAATGCAGTGATTAGGCAAACTGGCAATATTCAAGCGGATGGCGGTCAGGTACAAATCGCCACTAGTGCTCGCAGTGCAGCCATCAATGTATCGGGCGTTGTACAAGCCAACAGTTTGGTTGAACGCAACGGCACCATTCGTCTGGAAGGCGGTAGCGGTGCCAAAGTCAGCGTAGATGGGGCACTGCAAGCGCTAGGTCAGGAAAATGGTACGACTGGCGGCGAGATTGTAGTAACTGGTGAACAAGTTGCTCTGCTCTCCAACGCCAATGTTGACGCGTCTGGTCAAGCGGGCGGCGGCAATGTGCTCGTAGGCGGTGATTATCAGGGTAAGAATTCAGCAGTCTTTAACGCAAGAACCACATACCTTGCGCAAGATGCCAACATCCTCGCAAATGCTACGAGTGAAGGTGATGGCGGCAAAGTCGTAGTATGGGCAGACGACACCACGCGCTACTACGGCAATATATCGGCACAAGGTGGTGAGCTTGCGGGTAATGGTGGATTCGTCGAAGTGTCTGGCAAACGCCAGCTAGATTTTGTCGGCAAAGTGGATGTCGGTGCGACAAACGGACTTGGCGGTCAAGTGCTGCTAGATCCCGAAAACATCATCCTTAGCACGGCCGCTGGCCCTGTGGTGAATCAACCTAATGGTACTCCGGACATTGCTTTTGCCGATCCACCTGCCATAGGCACTACCAATGTACAGATATCGGGAGTAACCGGCTTTTCTGAATTATTCTTGCAAGCGACTAATGATATTTCCATCGTCAATGCGTTGACTATGGCTGCCAATGGGAGCATTCGCCTGGAGGCCAATAATGACATCAACGTCAATGCGGCCATTACTACATCGGGGACTGGATTCATCAATCTAAAAGCCGATGCAGACGCTAGCGGTGTTGGTAATCTAGCGATAGGAGGCAACATCACTTCGCGCGCTGGCGGCATTGATTTATCCGGTGCCACTATCACCCGCACGGCAGGCAATATCGCCTCAACTGGCGCGGCCAATCAAAACGCGGGCAATATCAATATCAACGCAACTGGTGCAATTGACCTTGGTGCAGCCACAATTACAGCCACAGGCGGTACCGCGAGTAGTGGAAATCCCGGCACACACGGGGGCAATATATCTATCACTGGCAATGGCATCACTGGAACAGGCGCGATTACCGCAAATGGCAGCAATGGCGTAGGTACGAATCAGAACGGTGGCAATGCTGGCACCATCAGCATCAATAATCTAAGCAGTGGTGACGTCAGTGTCGGCAATCTCTCGGCTAGAACAGGCAATGCCACAGGCCTTGGTCTTGGCGGCATAGCAGGCAACATCGCGCTCAATGGTCAGAACATCACAACTGGAACCATCACAACTCAGGGTGGCACCAACGGTGCTGGCGGCAATGTCGCAATCAATGCTGATGGCAGCATCACTACAGGAACTATCACCACCACTGGCGGTACTGCAGCTACAGGCAATTCTGGCAAAAATGCCGGCAATGTCAGTCTGACAGCAATCCAAGGCATCACCACAGGCAATATTGCCTCTTCAGGTAGTGCGGGAGTCGGCACAGGTCAGCTTGGCGGCAACGCCGGTGCTATTGCGCTTATTAGCAGTGTTAGCGGCAATCTTACAACTGGCACTATCACTGCTAGCGGTGGCAATTCTATCGCTGGTGCAGCCAACGCCGGCGGTGCAGCCGGTCAGATTGACATCACGAATTCAGGCAATATCACAACGGGCGCAATCACTGTCCGAACTGGCAACTCGGCGGACACCAATGATAGCGGCGATATAGGTAGCGTTAATCTCACCACTACGAACGGTGGCGACATCACTACGGGCGCCATCACAACCACAGGCGGCACAGGCGGCAATGGGAGTGATGTCAAGATTTCAGCTGCTGGAAGCTACACAACAGCAGGCAACATCGTCACTTCTGGTGGCACGGCCATCAGCAACTTTGCTGGCAAACATGCTGGCAAAGTTGAGATTAATGCAGGCAATGACATTAACATCCGCGCGATTACTGCAGTCGGCAGCAACGCGACTAATAACAATCAGGTTGGTGGCGATGCAGGACGCATTCAACTGACTGCTGTTGGCGATATCACTACCAATAATCAAGCACTGACCTCACGTGGTGGCAATGGCAATGGCACTGCTAGCGGCGGAGCAAAGGCTGGTGTCGATTTGCAAGCAGAGAACATCACCACTGGCTCAATCACCACTTCTGGTGGCACCAATGGCGAGGGCGGCGACATCACCTTAGATGCGAACAACAACATCACTACTGGCGCATTGGCAAGTAGCGGCGGTGCTGGCAATGCGAATGTTTCTGGTCGCGATGCAGGTAGCATCAATCTCACTGCTGGCAATAACATCACTACCACAACCATTGCTGCGAGCGGCGGTAATGGCACTGGCGCTGGCCAAAATGGAGGCAATGCATCCAGCATCACGCTTAATGCAGATGGCAGTATTCAAACCACGACACTCACGGCCAGCGGTGGCAATGCCGGAGCTGGCGGCGATGCTAATGGCGGCAATGCCGGATCAATTGATGTAACAGCAAACGACAGCGTCACAACAGGTGCCATCAATCTGCGTACTGGCAGCAGCACTTCGGCTGGCAATGTTGTAACCGCCGGCAATCTTGTCATCAATGGCAGTAGTGTTACCACTGGCGCCATCACCACGACGGGTGGCAATAATGGCGTGGGCAGCAATATTGATATCAGCAGTCAAACTGGAGCGTTAAGTGTTGGCGCAATTGCAGCCAGTGGCGGCGTCACAAACGCGAACTCCAACGGAAATAATGCAGGCTATGTAACACTAACCAGTGCAGGCATCCTCAATACGCTTGCCATTACAGCTACTGGTACTAATTTCAACGGAGCAGGTACCAATGGCGGCAATGGTGGGAACGTCGTCTTGAGTGCAAATAATGGCGCATCGACTATCACTACCCCCGGCATCACTACTACAGGCGGGAATGCGAATGGTGGCGCCTCTGGCAACGGCGGCAATATAACTCTGATCGGCAATACATTGCTTGATGCTAATACCACCATGGCCGCAATGGGCGGCAATGCAGGGGCTGGCACCGGTGGCAATATCTTATTCGATGGTACTTTGGATGCAAGTGGCGGCAATCGCACACTTGCTATAAACAGTAATGGCGACACCACATTTAATGGTGCCGTTGGTTCATTGCTGGCATTCGGATCTCTCACGACCAACGCTGGCGGCACGACATTTATTAATGGTGGTAGCGTTACTACTACAGGGTCGCAAACTTACGGTAATGCAGTCTCACTTGGTAATGCAACCACCTTGACCACCTCGAATGCCAATACTGATCTAGTCTTCACTGGTGCAGTCAATGCAAACGGCAATAATCTCAGCATGAATGCCGTACGTAATATCACAGCCAATAATCTGAGTAATGATTTTGGTACGGTGCTGGCTAACACCGGCGTTAACGTCAGCTTGCGTGACGCAAATAGCATCAATTTCGGCAATTCCAGCGTTGGCGGCACATTAAATGTAGGCACATCAGGCAACATCACGCAATCTGGGGCTGTTTCGGTAACAGGCGTCACTACCTTGGCTGCCGGCGCAGCAAATAACATCACGCTGGATAACGTGAATAACAATTTCTCTTCGGTCACCATCTCTAATGGCAACCAAGTGACAGTTGTTGATCAAAATGCGCTAACGATTAATGCAAGTACCGTAGGAGCTTTGCTGGCAAGAACCATGTCTGGCAATCTGACGCTAGCGGGCAATATCAGCGCAAGTGCTACGGGTGATGCCATACAACTCGTTGCGGCAGATAACTTTATCAACTCAAGCGACCGCACTCTGACTACGCCAAACGGCCGTTGGTTAGTTTTCTCAACGAATCCTGGCCTGGACACACGCGGAGCCAATCTAATTACTGCGTATGATTTCAAGCAATACAATGCAAGTTTTGGCGACACTATCCTAGGTAGCAACGATGGCTTCATCTATTCTATTGCGCCTGCCATAAGTGCAGATTTAACAGGCGTGGCAAATAAAATCTACGACGGTACGTTGGATGCGCCAACTGCAGGATTAAGTGTTGCCAACGCAACAGGTGCGATTGATGGAGATGCCATAATTCTTGGCACCATCACTAGCGCCAGCTTTGCAGACAAAAATGCTGGTATCAATAAACCTGTAACAGGCACTTTTGCCATTAGTGCATCGAATGGCATCAAACCTGTCTATGGTTACACAAGCAGCGTTAATTCCACCGCAACCGGCACGATTGCACAGCGGCCTATCTCGGTCATTGTGGATCCCGGACAAAATAAATTGGCCGGCCAACCCGACCCAATCTTCACCTTCAGCGTTGGCGACATGGGGCTTGCCATGGGTGAAACTCTGCCTGATGCCTTCACAGGCGCACTGGCAAGAGACCCAGGCGAGTTGGTTGGACTTTATGCGATTAATCAGGGCAGCCTTTTGACCACCGCCAACTACACTTTGAGCAGTTTCACTGGTAGCGATTTCACCATTGTGGCCTTGCCGCCTGCTCCACCGCCGGGACAACCGTCTATCGTGAACAATGGCAACTTACCCAGGGATGCGGCAGGGCTCGCCGATGCCAACCCGCAACTGACCAGCTATGCAAGTCAACAACTGTTCGTACTGAACCTGGCGCCGACCGCAGCTAGCGGCGCAGAAGAACAAGGCAACCTGACTGATTGCGAACCCAACACAGAGCAAATTGCAAATAATCCTGACGCCGCCATCATGATCAATTACGGCATGACTCTACCTGATGGGGTAAACAGTAGCTGCATCTGAGCACAACACCGAAAATTCAGTCCGGGAATCGGGCGAAACTAGCGAAATGCCGCTATTCAAGGCACCTTGGTTACGATTACAATTAGAGTTTTGCTCGCTAGGAAATTTGAAGATGGCTATTGTTCAATCCATGGCTGACCGCGATGGTTTTATCTGGTATGACGGCAAGATGGTTCCGTGGCGCGATGCCACGACCCACGTACTGACTCACAGTCTGCACTATGGTTTGGGCGTGTTCGAGGGCGTGCGTGCATACAAGACCGATAAAGGGACAGCAATCTTCCGCTTGAAGGACCACACTGACCGCTTTTTCCGCTCCGCGCACATCCTCGGCATGAAGATGCCCTATGACAAGGAAACCTTGATGGAAGCCCAGCTGGCTGCCGTGCGCGACAACAAGCTGGAATCCGCTTACATTCGTCCGATGGCATTCTATGGCGCTGAAGCCATGGGCATTTCCGCCAAGACACTGTCCACCCATGTCATCGTTGCCGCCTGGAGCTGGGGCGCCTACATGGGCGATGAAGCGCTGGTTAAAGGTATCCGCGTCAAGACTTCGTCTTTCTCACGTCACCATGTCAACGTCACCATGTGCAAGGCCAAGGCCAGCGGCAATTACATGAACTCCATCCAGGCCCACCAGGAAGCCATCCAGGACGGTTACGACGAGGCCTTGTTGCTGGATGTCGACGGCTTTGTTGCTGAAGGTTCCGGCGAAAACATCTTCCTCGTGCGCAAAGGCAAACTACTGACGCCCGACCTGAGCAGCGCTCTGGAAGGTATCACCCGCGACACCATCGTCGAGCTGGCTGAAGAGATGGGTCTGCAAGTGGTCGAAAAGCGCATCACCCGCGATGAAGTTTATTCCGCTGATGAAGCTTTCTTTACCGGCACTGCCGCAGAAGTCACGCCGATTCGCGAACTGGACAACCGCAAGATTGGTGATGGCGGCCGCGGCCCGATCACCGAGAAACTGCAATCGCTCTATTTTGATGTAGTCAAAGGCCGCTCTGCCAAACATCAGGATTGGCTGACCTACGTATAAATCCGGGTATCTGGAATCAGGACACAGGAATCAGGGCATGGCTGAACAGGCAAAAGAAATCGAAGCAAACGAAATCGAAGTAAGTGCAAAGGACTTGCCTTTGCATTGCCCGACCAGTGAAGTCGCGCTGTGGTGCTCGCACCCGCGCGTCTTTCTGGATATTACGGCCAGCGGTCATGCCATGTGTCCATACTGCGGCACCAGGTACAAACTGAAAGCCGGTGAAGTGGTGGCTCACCACTAGCCGCGCCAGCCAGTCAGTAGGCTGGCAGCTTCAGCTGGCGCTTTCCGGCAGGCGGTAAAAGTCGCCGCCTCCGCCATTCCCCTGCATTGAACCCCAGAGCATTGAACCCCAGAGCATTGAACCCCATAGCATCGCAATCACTTTCGCGGTCTGCTCGAATTCTGCATCAGTCGCCCGGTTGATCCAGAAGCTGTTTTTCGGTTCCCCTGTAGCATCATTCAGCAATCCGGCTTCATGCAAGCGCCTTTGCACCTGCTTCGCCACCGCCTCGCCGGTGTCGATCAAGGTGATTGCGGGCGCCAGCTGCTGCGCAATGCCTTGCCGCAAGAACGGGTAATGCGTGCAACCCAGCACGATGGTATCAGCTCCCGCCGCCAACAGCGGCTGCAAGTACTGGGCTATCAATGCCCTGGTGGCATCACTGTCCAGTTCGCCGCGCTCCACACACTCTACAAGCCCCGGACAAGCCTGCGTCACCACCTGCACATCCTTGCCATAACTTTCCAGCAAGGCTGCGAACTGCGCACTTTTCAGCGTGCCTATAGTTGCCAGCACACCAATCACGCCATTTTTGCTCGCAGCCGCCGCCGGTTTCACTGCCGGCTCCATGCCGATAATAGGCAGGCTAAAATGTTCTCGCAGGCTCGCAATTGCCCCCGCTGTCGCGGTATTACAGGCCACCACAATGGCTTTGGCGCCCTGCCCGATCAGGAACCGGGTAAGCGCATGCGAACGCTCACGAATAAACTCAGGGGATTTGTTGCCATATGGCGCATGCCTGGAATCTGCACAATAAATCAAATCCTCATGCGGCAGTAACTGCCGGATATGCTTCAATACGGAAACGCCACCGATGCCGGAATCAAAGACACCTATGGGGGCGGTTTTAAGCAATTTGGACGCGATTTTGGTCACAGAGAAATGACTTTGCCGGAAGTTTCGAAATGAAGATGAGTTTAGCTGAACTGCCAGCCGGATGTCATGGTCTTGATGCTATCTACCCTATAAAATAACGGGAACACTGACTAAATGGCTGCGCGGGCGAATTGCTACGTTGCGCGGTACTCGCAACCTCGCTGTATAACGCATACTATCTCGGCTGCTGCGTTCCGGGCGCCTCGCACTTCATCCCGCTCGCTCATTTATTCAGCGTTCCCTAAAGGATCATCATGGCCAATAGACTCAGCAAAATCTACACACGCACCGGCGATAGCGGCACTACTGGATTGGGCGACGGTAGCCGCGTCAATAAGGATAGCTTGCGCGTAGATACCATGGGCGATGTCGACGAGCTCAATGCAGTAATCGGCATCCTGCTGACCGAGCAGCTTGATAGTCAGGTTGCCGACGTACTCACTCGCATTCAGCACGATCTGTTCGACCTCGGCGGCGAAATCTGCATCCCCGGCCATGCCATGGTCAAAGCCGAGCGCATCGTGGCATTGGAAAATACGCTGGATGCATGGAATGACCAGCTCGGACCCTTGAAGGAATTCATCCTGCCCGGTGGCACCCGCGCTGCTGCTTATTGCCACTTGGCGAGAACCGTCTGCCGCCGCGCCGAGCGTCAACTCACCCGGCTCAACCGCGAAGAGACGGTGACTCCGGTATCACTGCAATACCTCAACCGGCTATCCGATCTGCTATTCGTGCTCTGCCGCATCCTCAACAAACAGGCTGGCGTGCCGGACGTGCTCTGGAAAAACGACAGTAAGTAATTTTCAACTTAAAAAACCGGAATTCAAGCTACAGAGTTCACAGAGACAAAGTGGATTGCGTGGTGTTGAGAGTGTCACCCGATAGATGGAAGTCAAGATTCCGGCAACCTCTGGTTTTTTCTCTGTGAACTCTGTGTTCTCTGTGGCTAACTGCGTTTTTCAGGTTCAAGTATTCAACCAAGGCATCTCTAGAGGCGCCTTTTTCATTCCCGGCATGCGCCACTCCTCATATATTCTTTTTAGTTATTTATATATTAAAACAAATTATTTTTAATTATTAATTTGGCTTGCTAAAGTTCGCATCGTTCTCACGCATTGCAGGAAAGGCAAGCCATGTCACTCAACAACTCAACTCAGGTCAGCGACGAAGTGATTCGCGAAGTGGCTCGCGCCATCGAGCAGCTGCGTTACGGCTCCGTCGAGATCACCGTGCACGACAGCCGTGTTACACAGATCGAGCGCCGCGAGAAAACCCGCTTCGGCCAGACCGCAGAACAAACAACGCAAAAGCTCAAACCCGCTGCGCCTGATAAATCTACTGCGCTCAATAACCCTACTGCAAAAGCAGCGGCTAACCATTAATCCAGAAAATCGATGAACCGACCGGACTACCGGAGGCGAATAACTAAAGGGGTTCATCATGACTTTTAAAGCAACACAGATACACGGCCTGATTGCCGCCACGCTGATTGGCAGCGGCGCACTGGCTTTTTCCGGCAACGCGTTTGCCAACGACAGCAGCGAACTGGAAGCCTTGCGCGCACTGGTGCAGGAACTGGATCAGAAGATCCGCGTGCTCGACCGCAAGAGCGAAATTGCGGAAGAAAAAGCAGTCACCGACAAGAAGGCCGCGCCTGTCATCAAGGCCAATAGCAGCGGTTTCAGCATCGAATCGGCGGATAAAAAACACTCCCTCAAACTTCGCGGTCAACTACAGGCTGATGCACGTCACTTCTTTGGCGACGACAATCCGGACATCAATAACGAATATCTGCTTCGCCGTGTCCGCCCTCGTTTCCAGGGTACGTTGTTCAGTATTTTTGACTTTGACATCAATACTGACTTCGCACCGTCTTCTGCAGTTGTTCAAGATGCATATGTCAACGCAAGATTCCAGCCCTGGTTCCAAGTGCAAGGCGGAAAATTCAAGGTGCCTGTAAGTTTAGAGCGTATCCAGTCAGGTAACGACATTCGATTTACAGAACGATCATATGTGGCGGACTCGATTGCACCCAATCGTGACGTAGGTTTCCAGATCCACGGCGATGTACTGGACAAAAAACTGAATTATGCATTCGGTGTATTTGATGGCCAGTTCGATGGACAAAGCAATGGAAGCAATCGAGATAATACAACCAACGGTAACGGCAAGGAATTTGCTGCTCGTGTTTTCGCAAACCCATTCAAGGGTGACGGCAATGCGCTCGATGGCTTGGGTGTTGGCATTTCGTTCACGCGTGCACACAGCAACGATTTGGCTGTTGGCGACTCATACAGATCGCCAGGCCAAAGAGGTTTCTTTGCCTATAACGCAGCCACTGTGACCGATGGCAATAAAACGCGCATCTCCCCTCAGGCTTATTACTACAACGGCCCCTTCGGTGTACTTGGCGAATATATCCGCAGTTCCACCGATGTAAGCCGCGGCGCACGTAGCGCCAAGCTCGACAACGATGCATGGCAGATAGCGGGGTCATGGGTCATCACAGGCGAAGACAACGGCTTCCGTGGTATCACGCCAAAAAATGACTTTGATTTAGCCAAGGGCGGTTGGGGCGCTTGGGAAGTAGCTTTGCGCTATCACCAACTTGAGATTGATTCGGATGCTTTCGAAGGTGCCGCTGGTGTTCGTTTTGCAGGTGCCCCAAACACTACAACCAACTTCGGTCAAAACACGACCGAAAAAGCACAGTCATGGGCAGCCGCTCTTAACTGGTATCTGAACAAGAACGTCAAGTTCCAGGCTACTTACGAACAGACCAACTTCGACAGCGCATACGCCAACATAGCTGATCGTGAAGATGAAAAAGTGCTGTTCACACGTTTTCAAGTTGCTTACTAATTTTTATCAAAAAAGGAAACATTCATGAAATTATCATTATCTAAACTCTTGATTGCCGGGGCTTTTGCCCTGGCAGTTCCGCTCAGTGCAGCAGCAAAAGACATTACTTTGCTGAACGTATCTTATGACCCAACACGCGAGCTTTACACGGAGTTCAACAAGGCCTTTGCCGCTCACTGGAAAGCCAAGACAGGTGACAACGTCACCATCAAGCAATCCCACGGCGGCGCCGGCAAGCAGGCACGTGCCGTCATCGACGGCCTGCAGGCCGACGTCGTCACCTTGGCACTGGCCTACGACATCGACGCCATTCACGAGAAAGCCAAACTGATTCCCAAGGATTGGCAGGCTCGCCTGCCGAACAACAGCGCGCCGTACACATCCACCATCGTGCTGCTGGTACGCAAGGGCAACCCGAAGCAGATCAAGGATTGGGATGACCTGGCAAAACCCGGCGTTTCAGTTATCACACCCAACCCCAAAACCTCTGGTGGCGCACGCTGGAACTACTTGGCGGCCTGGGGTTACGAGCTGAAACGCAATGGCGGCGACCAGAAAAAGGCACAGGAATTCGTCAAGAAAATCTACGCCAACGTGCCGGTGCTGGATTCAGGCGCACGCGGCTCGACCACCACTTTCGTTGAACGCGGTATCGGCGATGTCTTCATCTCCTGGGAAAACGAAGCTTTCCTGGCGCTGAAGGAACTCGGCCCTGACAAATTCGAGATCGTCGTTCCATCGGTTTCGATTCTGGCAGAACCGCCTGTGACGCTGGTCGACAAGGTCGCCGACAAGCGCAAGACCCGCGCAGTCGCTCAAGCCTATCTGGAATACCTGTATTCCGATCAAGGCCAGGAAATTGCCGGCAAGCACTACTACCGGCCGACCAACCCGAAGTACGTCGAGAAATACGCGAAGCAGTTCCCCAAGGTGAATCTGTTCAAGATCGATGACGTGTTTGGGGGGTGGCAAAAAGCGCAGAAAGATCACTTTTCTGACGGCGGCACGTTCGACCAGATTTACACCAAGAAGTAAGCGTCTCGCATGAAACCTGGGCTGGGAGCCATCTCTCAGCCCAATTCAAGCAAAGGAACCATGACATGACGACAGCATTGATTGTAGGCGGCGACCAGATTGACGGCATCAAGCAGGTATTAGGCAGTTACGGCGTGACCAGGATCAATCATTGGTCAGGTCGCAAAGCTGGCGATGGCAAAAAAGTCATCCCCCATGACACGGAACTGATAGTACTGGTGACGGATTGGATCAGCCATAACTTCACAAACAAGATCAAACAGTCTGCAGCTAAACGCGGCGTACGGATTGTCTACACACCGAACGGACCGGCCGCACTAAGAACCCGGCTGCAACGCATACATGGCGAGACCATGACGGAGGCTGCTTGTCGCAAGACAGCAAGCAATTCCTGTTTGATGCGCTGGCTGGCGCTATTGAAAACAGCTATTGGTCACTATTTTTAATACCCGATTCAGGAGCAAATACACATGGCAATTCATTCCATCAATGTCCGCAACCAGTTCCGCGGCAGAGTCAAAGAAATCCTCACCGGCCCGATCCTTTCCGAAGTTGAAGTTGAAACCGCGCTCGGTCTCGTCACTTCCGTGATCACCACCCGCTCCATCAACGAACTCGGTCTGCAGGTCGGTACCGAAGTGCTGGCCTTGGTCAAATCAACAGAAGTATCAATCGCAAAGGTTTGAACACCATGAACAGAATCGTTAAATCATTCGTTTTCAGCCTGTTCGTAACACTGGGTTTGCCCGCCTTCGCAGAGACCTCGATTCTCAATGTTTCCTACGACGTCAGCCACGAGTTCTACAAGGATTTCAATCCGGCTTTCGTCAAATACTGGAAAGACAAAACCGGCGAAACCGTCACTATCAAGAAATCGCATGGCGGCTCATCGAAGCAGGCCAGATCGGTGATCGATGGCCTGCAGGCTGATGTCATCACCATGAACCAGTCACTGGATATCGATATCCTGCATGAGCGCGGCAACCTTATTCCAAAAGACTGGCAGAAACGTCTGGCCTCCAATAGCGCGCCCACTGCCTCCACCACAGTTTTCCTGGTGCGTAAGGGCAACCCTAAAAAGATCAAGGACTGGGAAGACCTGGTAAAACCAGGCGTCGGCATCATCCTGCCCAATCCCAAGACCTCTGGCAATGGCCGCTACAGCTATCTGGCAGCATGGGGCAGCGTGGTCAAGAAGGGCGGCACAGAGGCTCAGGCCAAGGAATACATTCACAAGTTCTTCAAGAACGTGCCCATTCTGGATGCCGGCGGCCGCGGCGCCACCACGTCCTTCGTACAGCGGGGCATCGGCGACGTGTTGCTGACATTCGAAAATGAAGTGTCACTGATCACCAACGAACTGGGCGGAGATCAGTTTGAAGTGGTTTACCCAAATATCAGCGTACTGGCAGAAAACCCGATCTCTCTCGTGGACAAGGTCGTGGACAAACGCAAATCCCGCGAGGTTTCGCAGGCCTATCTGGATTTCCACTACTCTGACGAAGCGCAGGCGATTGCTGTCCAGCACTCTCTGCGCCCTCGTGCAAAAGGGGCGGCCGACAAATACCAGGACACATTCAAGCCACTGGCGCTGTTCACCATTGATGAAGTCTTTGGTGGATGGGCCAATGCCCAGAAGGTGCATTTTGCCGACGGCGGCGTATTTGACCAAATCTACGTGAAATAGGGACAACACCCATCATGGCAACTGAAGAACCCACCAAAACCCATATCGAAACCCTCAGAAAGCAACTGCAAGAGGCACTTTATCTGGACCTAGATGAATATGGACTCGATGAACCACTAAACGGCGAATTCACCAGCCGGTTTCTGGGAATTCAACTGGAAAGCGCATTCCAGCCAATTTACGACAGAGAGGCAGGCGAAGTATTCGGTTATGAAGCGCTTTTGCGCCCGTCACTCGTCGGCCAGCAACCAGTAGATCCGCAGTTCGCTTTCAGTTTTGCCGACCAGTCCGGCCGGCTTGTGAAGTTCGATCGCATATGCCGCACTTTGCATTTGCTGAATTTCAGGCAGATTCATGCCGATCACGGCCTCCTGTTTTTGAACGTGCACCCGCAGCTATTATTGAGCGTAAATGCACATGGCAAGGTGTTTGAGAGGATTCTGCATGCCAACTCGATCCCGACGGATCGTGTTGTAATTGAGATCAATGAGAGTGCCATCACCCAGAACGCGCAGCTCATAGAAGCCGTTGAGAATTACCGTGAACGGCACTACAAAATCGCGATTGATCACTTCGGCCATGACCAGTCCAGCCTGAACCGGCTATGGAAGCTGTCGCCCGATTTCGTCAAGCTGGATCACGCAATCATTCAAAATGCCAGCGACAACGAAAGCCTGCGTAAGGCATTGCCCAAACTGGTCGATCTGATTCGTGAATTTGGCTCACAGCCAGTAATACAAGGCATAGAAACCCAGAGGCAGTTTGATACCGCTCTCGAATCGGGTAGCACATTGTTACAGGGCTATTTTTTAGGGCATCCTGCAAGTGCCAGAGCGCAGCTGCCTTCAACCGTTTTCAAACCAACCATACCCGTGGCGGCTTGATTTTGCAGCATCAGCATTCATCGTCTCCTCCCTTCGGGCTTGCTACTTGCACATGAAGCGCAAACCCATCTTTTTATAATTAATAAGAATATAAATATTCGAACATATTATTTTTAATCAATACAACTGACTGTTAAATTAGCAGCCGCATTCAGCCTAACCAGAGAATTTAAAGAGGTCTCCCGATGACGCAAGTCATTACAGCCAACAATCTGCCACTCAGAAAACGCAAACACAAGAACATCCTGCCCGGTTTTAACCTTTCGCTGGGTTACACCATTCTTTATCTCAGCCTGATTGTACTGATTCCGCTTTCTGCCGCGTTCATCAAAACCACGGAACTGAGCTTTGCAGAATTCTGGGAAACGGTCACTACGCCGCGCGTGGTCGCTTCTTACAAGCTGACCTTTGGTGCCTCACTGATTGGCGCATCAATCAATGCTGTATTCGGATTACTTACGGCCTGGGTGCTGGTGCGCTATAGCTTCCCCGGCAAAAGAATCGTCGATGCTTTGGTTGACCTGCCGTTTGCCTTACCCACAGCGGTGGCCGGTATCGCTCTCACCGCTATTTTTGCCGGCAATGGCTGGATCGGCAGCTGGTTGGAGCCGTTGGGCATCAAGGTGGCCTTCACACCACTGGGTGTGGTGGTTGCGCTGACGTTCATCGGCCTGCCGTTCGTCGTCCGCACCGTGCAGCCCGTGCTGGAAGACCTGGAAGCCGAAGCCGAGGAAGCCGCCGCCAGCCTCGGCGCCAACCGCTGGCAGACTTTCAGCCGCGTGATTTTTCCCGCACTCTATCCTGCCCTGCTAACCGGTTTCGCCCTGGCCTTTGCTCGCGCAGTTGGGGAATACGGTTCGGTCATCTTTATCGCCGGCAACATGCCCATGGTGTCCGAGATCACACCGCTCATCATCATCACCAAGCTGGAGCAATACGACTATGCCGGCGCCACCGCGGTGGCGGTCGTCATGCTGGTGATCTCTTTCGCCTTGCTGCTGGCCATCAACGGTTTGCAATGGTGGAGCAGTCGCCGTAACGGGTCCGCACGCTAAACAGCGCACCGGCCAGAAATCAGAACATCAGGAAATCACTATGTCGAGCATCGCAGTTTCACAATATTCAAATTACCAGAGCAAGGTGGCGCACAGTCGCGCCACTTCCGAACCTGCGTGGATACGCTGGACACTGATCGGCATCACGCTGGCGTTCTTGAGCGTGTTCCTGTTCATCCCGCTGGCCGCTGTGTTCACCGAGGCCCTGCGCAAAGGCTTGGAAACTTATTTCGCTGCACTGACCGAGCCTGATGCCGTTGCCGCCATCAAGCTCACCTTGCTGGCCGCAGGCATCGCCGTGCCGCTCAACCTGGTATTCGGCGTGGCGGCGGCCTGGGCCATCGCCAAGTTCGAGTTCAAGGGCAAGAGCATCCTCATCACGCTGATCGACCTGCCGTTTGCCGTCTCGCCCGTAATCGCAGGTTTGATCTACGTGCTGATCTTCGGCCTGCAGGGCTGGTTCGGCGCATGGCTGATCGAAAACGACTACAAGGTGATATTCGCAGTGCCCGGCATCGTGCTGGCCACCATCTTCGTCACCTTTCCCTTTGTCGCCCGTGAGTTGATTCCGCTGATGCAGGCACAGGGCAAGGAGGAAGAAGAGGCGGGGCTGGTTCTCGGCGCATCCGGCTGGCAGATCCTGTGGCGCATCACGCTGCCGAATGTGAAATGGGGCCTGCTCTACGGCGTGATCCTGACCAACGCCCGCGCCATGGGCGAGTTCGGCGCGGTATCGGTGGTTTCCGGCCATATCCGCGGCCTGACCAATACCATGCCGCTGCACGTGGAGATTCTCTACAACGAATATAACTATGCCGCCGCGTTTGCCGTGGCATCGCTGCTGGCTTTCCTGGCGCTGGTCACGGTTGCACTGAAAAGCTTTATCGAGTGGAAGATCGAACGCGACGCCAGCAACGAAGAAAAACTCTCAGAGGAATAACGAGGTAAACCATGAGTATCGAAATCAGAAACATCACCAAGCAGTTCGGCAATTTCAATGCCCTCAACAACGTCAGCGTCGAGGTCCCCAGCGGCGAACTGGTCGCCTTGCTCGGCCCGTCTGGCTGCGGCAAAACTACGTTGCTGCGCATCATCGCCGGGCTCGAAGGGCCGGACTCCGGCAGCATACATTTTCATGGTGAAGAAACGACAGACCGCGATGTTCGTGAACGCCAGGTCGGATTCGTCTTCCAGCATTACGCGCTGTTCCGCCACATGACGGTATTCGAGAACGTGGCATTCGGTTTACGTGTGCGCCCGAAGAAAACCCGCCCGACTGAGGCCGAAATCCACCGCCGCGTACACGAGCTGCTGAACCTGGTGCAACTGGACTGGCTGGCCGACCGCTACCCTCCGCAGCTCTCCGGCGGGCAACGTCAGCGTATCGCGCTGGCACGTGCCTTGGCAGTTGAACCTAAAGTCTTATTATTGGACGAGCCATTCGGCGCGCTGGATGCCAAGGTACGCAAGGACCTGCGCCGCTGGCTGCGCCGATTGCATGACGAACTGCATATCACCAGCGTATTCGTCACGCACGACCAGGAAGAAGCACTGGAAGTCGCCGACCGCATCGTCGTCATGAACCAGGGCAATGTCGAGCAGATCGGCACACCACAGGATGTCTACGACCATCCGGCCTCGCCTTTCGTCTACAAGTTCCTCGGCAACGTCAACCTGTTCCACAGTCGCGTACATGCAGGCCGCGCTCATATCGGCGATATCGAGGTTGAGCTGGATGGTCACCAAAACACCCAGGACAGTCCTGCCTCGGCCTATGTGCGCCCGCATGACATCGACATCCAGAAAACCCGTGGCGAGCAACCGGCATTCGAAGCAGTCATCAGCTACGTCCACTCGCTCGGCCCGCTGGTACGACTGGAACTGCAGCGCGCCGACCACACCGATATCGTCGAAGCAGAACTGACGCGCGACAGGTTCAAGGAGCTTGCCATCGGCGAGGGTGACACCGTTTTTGTCAGCCCGAAGAATGTACGCGTATTTCTGGATCAGACCACCTGACGGTTTTTTTTGAGGACGGCATAACGTAAAGCCTAAGCTCCGGCTTTACGTTATAATTCGGTCACTTAGCTGAATGGATTCAGGCCTTACCTCTGATGATAAAAAAATTGCTGCAACGGGTATTCAACCCCGGCAAGAAGAAAACTGGCAAAAAGCCAGCCGACAACCCCCACCAGAACGCGCAGATCATCCCTCGCCGCATCCACGGCATAGACCGCACGCTACTCAGCGCTGCCGCGCTCAAAACCACCGAGGGGCTACAGAAAGCAGGCTTTGAAGCCTATATCGTCGGCGGCGCCGTGCGCGACCTGCTGCTGAAGCATCGCCCCAAGGATTTCGACGTCGCCACCAATGCCACACCGGAGCAGGTCAACCGCGTGTTCCGCCGTTCCCGTATCATCGGTCGCCGTTTCCGTCTGGTACATGTCATGTTTGGTAGCGATACGATCGAAGTATCGACTTTCCGTGGCAGTCATCTGGCCGAGAGCGACCACGCCAAGACAGACGAAAGCGGCCGTATCCTGCGCGATAACGTGTTCGGCAATCAGGAAGAGGATGCCATCCGTCGCGATTTCACTGCCAATGCGCTTTATTACGACCCGGCCACCGAAGATGTGCTGGACTTTCACAATGGTGTCGCCGATATCAAGGCTGGCGTACTGCGCATCATCGGCGACCCGACGATACGCTACCGCGAAGATCCGGTGCGCATGCTGCGCGCCGTTCGCCTGTCGGCAAAACTCGGCCTCAAGCTGGACAAAGCCACTGCAGCGCCGATCCCGGCGATGGCAGACCTGCTGAAGGACGTACCGGAGTCGCGCCTGTTCGATGAGATGCTGAAGCTGTTCCTTTCCGGCCACGCGATAGAAAGTGCACGCAAACTGCGCAAACACGGCCTGCATCACGGCCTGCTGCCTTTGCTCGACGTGGTGGTGGAGCAACCCGTAGGCGAGCGTTTCGTTAATCTTGCACTGAAGAACACCGACGAGCGCGTGCTGGCCGAGAAACCTGTGTCTCCCGGTTTTCTGTTCGCAACCCTGCTCTGGCATGAAGTGCTGACCGCCTGGAATCGTATCCAGGCCGAAGGCCAGCGGCCGATACCCGCCCTGCACATGGCGATGACTGAAGTCTGCGACATCCAGGCCGAGAAGCTCGCCATCCACAAACGCTACAGCAGCACCATGCGCGAAATCTGGGGCATGCAACCGCGCTTCGAGCAACGTGGCGGCAAGCGACCATATTCCCTGATCGAACATCCACGCTTCCGTGCGGCTTATGATTTTCTTCTATTGCGTTGCGAATCCAGCGAAATGCCGGCTGAACTCGGTCAGTGGTGGACGGATTTTGCCCATGCCGATGGTGAGGCACGCGCCGCCATGCTGCTACCCGACACGCAGCCGAAAAAACGCCGCCGCCGCAAACGCACCAAACCAGCGGGCGGCAGCCAGTCACCCTCCGAGCCAACAGCATGAGTCGTGCCTACGTTGCCTTGGGCAGCAATCTGCATTCACCCGCGCATCAAATACTCAAGGCGTTTGATGAACTGGATGCCATGCCCAATACCGAAGTCGTAAAAAGATCCTCGCTTTACCGCACTGCACCTGTGGGTTATGAGGACCAACCCGATTTCATCAATGCGGTAGTGGAACTGAAAACCCGACTCGACCCGGAAAAGCTATTGCGCTATCTGCTGGCGATCGAGAACCTGCATGGCAGGGAGCGACCTTTCCCCAATGCACCACGGCCGCTGGACTTGGACCTGCTGCTCTACGACGATCTGCGCATGCAAACTGCCGATCTGGTCATCCCGCACCCGAGAATGCACATGCGCGGCTTTGTGCTGTTACCATTGGCGGAAATTGCACCGGATCTGGTGATCCCGGAGCCGGAACTGGCAAACCAGACCGTGGCCGAACTGGCTGCGGCTTGTCCGGATCAGGGCGTGACCCGAGCTATCTCCTGAGACCGCGGCGCGATCAGGCTATGAGTATCCAGTAATGACTATCATCAAGACCGATTTAACCGACAAATATCCGCATATTGTCATCGAAGGCCCTATCGGCAGCGGCAAGACCACGCTTGCGCGCAAGCTGGCTGACCGCTACTCGGCGACCCTGCTGCTGGAGAACGCCGAAGCCAATCCCTTCCTGCCGCGCTTCTATCAGGATGTGCAACGTTATGCCCTGCCGACTCAGCTGTTCTTCCTGTTCCAGCGCGCCGGGCAACTTGGCGACCTGACGCAGCGTGACATGTTCGCCTCCGCCACCATCGCCGATTTCTTCCTGGAAAAAGACCCGATCTTCGCCCGCCTCAACCTGGATGACGAGGAGTTCGCGCTTTATCGCCAGATCTACAATCATCTGCAATTGAAGGCCTCGACGCCTGATCTGGTCATCTATCTGCAAACCCCGGTCGATGCATTGCATGAGCGCATCGCCCAGCGCAACATCAATTATGAACAGGAAATCCCGCGCGAATATCTGGCGAGATTGGCCGAGGCCTACAGTGAATTCTTCCATCAGTACGACACCTCGCCCATCCTCATCGTCAACAACGAGAAGCTGAACATCACAACCGATGAAGCTTCACTCGACATGCTGATCGACCGCGCGCTGCAGATTCGCAGCCGGCGCGAGTTCTTCAACCCCAGTCTGGAGTAGGACGATGACTGCCACCACCCTGACCACACTGCAGAACATGAAACGACAGGGCGAAAAAATCGCCGTGCTGACCTGCTATGACGCGAGCTTTGCCGCATTGCTGGAGAACGCCGGCGTCGATGTGCTGCTGGTCGGCGATTCACTCGGCATGGTGCTGCAAGGCGCCAGCAGCACACTGGCTGTCACCCTGCACGACATGCAGTATCACACCCGCTGCGTCGCCCAAGGCGCGAAAACCGCCTATATCGTCACCGACATGCCCTTCGGCAGCTACCAGCAGAATCCGGAACAGGCATTGCGCAACGCCACCCGACTGATGGCAAGTGGCGCGCAGATGGTGAAACTGGAAGGCGGTGCGGTGATGGCCGACACCGTACGCTTTCTGACCCAACGCGGCATCCCGGTCTGCGGCCATCTGGGCCTGACCCCGCAATCGGTGCATCAGCTCGGCGGTTACCGCGTACAGGGCCGCGACGATGCCACCGCCGCACAGCTGCTGGCCGATGCGAAAGTGCTGGCCAATGCCGGCGCCGGCCTGCTGGTGCTGGAAATGGTACCGGCAAAACTGGCGCGGAAAATCACCGACGCTATCGGCATCCCGGCCATCGGCATCGGTGCCGGGCCTGATTGCGATGGTCAGGTACTGGTGCTGCAGGACATGCTCGGCATCTATGCCGGCAAATCGCCCAGATTCTCGCGCAACTTCATGCAGGGCGCGGACAGCATCCAGTCCGCCGTTGCCGCCTACGTCCAGGCCGTCAAGGACGGCAGCTTCCCGACCGTCGAACACAGTTATTGAGTTAGCCCCGCATGGAAATCATCACCACGGTTGCCGGTTTGCGGCAGCGTCTGGCAAAAGAAAGCGCCATCGCCTTCGTACCAACCATGGGCAACCTGCATGCCGGTCACTTGCAACTGGTCGAGATTGCAAAACAGCACGGCAGCTGCGTGGTGGTCAGCATCTTCGTCAACCCGTTGCAATTCGGCGCCAATGAAGACCTCGCCAGCTATCCGCGCACGCTGGACGCAGATTGCGAAAAGCTGCAGGCAGCAGGGGTGGATGTGGTGTTCGCGCCGGGCGAAGCGGAGATGTATCCGACGAAACAGACCATCACGGTCAATCCGCCGCCTATCGCCAATGAACTCTGCGGTGCTGCGCGGCCGGGCCATTTTGCCGGCGTCGCTACCGTCGTGCTCAAGCTGTTCAACATGGTGCAGCCGCAGGCGGCGGTATTCGGCAAAAAGGATTTTCAGCAGCTGTTCATCATTCGCGAACTGGTGAAACAGCTGAATCTGCCGATTGAGATTATCGGCGTAGCCACCATGCGCGATGAAGACGGCCTCGCCATGAGTTCGCGTAACGGCTACCTGTCAGCCGCACAGCGCCTGGAGGCCCCAAGGCTGCAGCGGGCATTACAACTGGTGGTCGAATCTGCAAGGAAAGGCGAACAGGACTTTGCCGCGATCGAAGCGCAGACTGCGCAATACCTGACCCAGCTCGGCTGGATCGTTGACTATGTTTCGTTTCGCTCCGCGCAAACGTTACTGCCCGCAGAAAAAACCGAGCGCCAACTGGTGGTGCTGACTGCCGCCCGCCTCGGCAAGACCCGCCTCATCGACAACCTCGAATTCAGCCTGGGCTGAACTTCTGTTCTTTTGCAATGTGCGATGACCGGCCTCGAAAAACTGCAATTTTTGCACCCGAGCCCCGAACTGACTATAATAAGCGTCCTTTGAAATCAACAAGGTAGTCCATGCAAAGAACTATGCTCAAATCCAAGTTGCACCGTGTGCGCGTGACGCATTCGGAGCTGGACTATGAGGGCTCCTGCGCCATCGACGAGGCATTGCTGGAAGCTGCGGATATCCGCGAGTTTCAGCAGATCGACATCTACAACATCAACAATGGCGAAAGATTCACCACATACGCGATTCGTGCCGAGCGCAACTCGGGCACCATCTCGGTCAACGGCGCTGCTGCCCGCAAGGCCAGTCCAAACGACCTGCTGATCATCGCCACCTACGCCAGCTACAACGAGATCGAACTTGAGAAATTCAAGCCACAGCTGGTCTACGTCGACAGCGACAACCGCATCAAGGATCAGCGTAACGCCATCCCTGTGCAAGTATCCAATCAGGCCGCCTGAAAGCAGACCCCAACTTAATGCTTAATCTTGAAGAAATGAAGCTGGCCGTCATTGACGCGCTGGAAGACATCAAAGCTTTTGATATCACCATCATGGATGTGCGCAATCTGACTTCCATGACTTCCTACATGATCGTCGCCAGCGCCAACTCGACGCGTCAGGCCAAGGCGATTGCCGATAACGTCCGCGAGAAACTGAAGGAAAAAGGCGCCGACCTGCGTGGCACCGAAGGCGAGAAGGACGGCGAATGGGTACTGGTCGATATTGGTGACATCGTCGTCCACATCATGATCCCCAGCGCACGCGCCTACTACAACCTCGAGCAACTATGGGGCGAGACGGAAACCCGCCGCAGCGCCAGCAAGAAATCCGCCGCCTAAACTTCCGCTCCACCATTTCCCGCCTTGAAATTACGGATACTCTCAGTCGGCCACAAGATGCCGGATTGGGTGGAAAAGGCCTGCGCCGAATACCTGAAGCGCATGCCGCGCGAAGCCAGCGTCGAGATCGTCGAAATCAAACCGGATAAACGCGCTTCCGGCAAAAACTCCGAAGTTGTGCAGGAAGCCGAAGCCGTCAGAATCCTTGAGGCGGCGGGTAAAGACCTGCTTATTGTGCTGGATGAACACGGTCAGGAAGTCACGACCACGCAACTGGCACAGCGCATGGAAAACTGGCTGGCCGGCGGCCGCGATGTCGCACTAATCATCGGCGGTGCAGACGGCCTGCATGCCTCACTCAAAAAGAAAGCGGACTGGCTCTGGAGCCTTTCCAAACTGACCATGCCGCACGGCATGGTGCGCGTCGTACTGGCCGAGCAGCTTTACCGCGCCAGGACGGTCATTCAGAACCATCCCTATCACCGGGAATAACCCTGTTCAAAAGGTTGGCACATTAAGTGCTAATTCATCACTGAATACCTGTGCAGACCACTGCCAGTGCACCAGCAAGCAGCAAGATGGCAGGAACATTGCTTGTTTGGCTGAACTTTTCTCTGAATTTGCACTAACTCGGGGCACGCTATGGACAATCAAAGCTTTATCACCTTGTCAAAATTCACGGTCGAGGCACGCAAGGTCATTGGCACCGTCAACCCGGCCAGGCTACTGAAGGATGCGGATTACAGTGAAACCATTTTCGAGAAAGTCGATGCCTCGGACAATGCGGACCTGATTCTGCTCAGCCTGCAGCTGCGTCAGCAAATTGGCTTGCTGGAGTCTGAGACAACCGAACCAAAAAAAGTGCATGAGATGGCGATAGAGCAAACTGCAACGCCATCATTACCGGCCGGCAAATACATGTTTGGCGCCAGAGGATGACATAGCCATCCGAGACGGACTTACCGTATCATCAGGTTTTGTATTCAGGCAAACCCTTATTGATGTCCGTCTCGACCCAACGTGCACTGGTGTGGTTCCGTCGCGATTTGCGCGACTACGATCATGCCGCTCTCTATCATGCGCTGAAATCCTCGCAAGAAGTTTATTGCGCCTTCATTTTTGATACCGAGATCCTCGACCGGTTGCCGGACAGGGCTGACCGGCGCGTCGAATTCATCTGGGAAAGTGTGCGCGAACTGAAGCAGGCGCTGCAACAACAAGGCGCTGACCTGATTGTGCGCCATGGCGCAGCCCGCACTGAAATCCCTAGCCTTGCCAAGGAACTGAATGTCGCTGCGGTTTATACCAACCACGATTACGAACCGGCAACAAAACGGCGAGATGCTTCAGTCACAGATACCCTGACCAATGCCGGTATCGCTTTTCACAGTTTCAAGGATCAGGTGATCTTTGAACGGGACGAAGTCCTGACCCAGACCTGCAAACCTTACGGCGTATTTACGCCGTACAAGAATGCCTGGCTGAAGAAGCTTAACGACTTCTACCTGCAGCCCTATCCGGTCGATCGCTACGTAAAGCACTTGGCCAAGGTCACAACCACGGCGTTGCCGGAACTTGAATCCATGGGCTTCGTGCGCACCAATCTCGGAAGCATGAAACTTCCGGCCGGCATGTCGGGCGCACAACGACTGTTTGAAGACTTCATCGAGCGCATGCCCATGTATCAGGCCGCGCGCGAATTTCCGGCAGTCAAAGGCCCTTCCTATCTTTCCGTGCATCTGCGCTTCGGTACCACCTCCATCCGGCATCTGGCACGCACGGCTTGGCAAATGGGAGGCGCCGGCGCCGAAACCTGGCTGAGCGAACTGATCTGGCGCGACTTCTATTTTCAGGTCTTGCACCATCATCCGCATATCGCCGATGGGCATACCTTCAAGGCCGAATTCAACAAACTGCCGTTTCCCAATGACGAGACGCTATTTCAGGCCTGGTGCAATGGCCGTACCGGTTACCCGCTAATCGATGCAGCAATGCGACAGCTGAACCAGACCGGCTGGATGCACAACCGCTTGCGTATGGTGACGGCGAGTTTTCTGGTGAAAGACCTGCTGATCGACTGGCGCTGGGGTGAGCGCTACTTTGCGGACAAATTGCTGGATTTCGACTTCAGCGCCAACAACGGCGGCTGGCAATGGGCTGCCTCCACCGGATGTGATGCTCAGCCTTGGTTCCGCATCTTCAATCCCGTCACTCAGTCGGAGAAATTCGACGCAGAAGGCAAATTCATCCGAAAATACATACCGGAACTCGCCGCCTGCAATCAGAAAGAGATTCATGCACCATGGCTGATGCCCGCACTTCGCCAGCACGAACTCGGCATTGCCATCGGCAAGGATTACCCGATGCCGGTTGTCGATCACGCGACACAACGTGCAAAGACCCTTTCCCTCTACAAACAGGCATCAGCCGCATCAGCGTAAACAGGGCATACCATGCCCGGCCCGCAGCCTGCTGGCGCATGTCAAAACAGTAGACAAGGACGGGTTCGTCGGTTAAAGTTCGCTCTAATCAAGACCTTATTCTGTAATATCTTGGCAATAATAAATAAATACAAATAGGTTACCGAATGCAGATACTAACTAAAAGCATATTTCTCACCGCCTTCCTGGCATTGATGCTCTCGGGGTGTGCATCAACCGCCAACAATGATCCGCTTGAAGGTATCAATCGCGGCATCTATAAATTCAATGATGTCGCCGACAAAGCTGTGATCAAACCGGTCGCCGGCGCATACAAGGCCGTGTTGCCCAGCCCGGTACGTAGCGGCGTCAACAACTTCTTCGGCAACCTGAGCACATTCGTTTCCGTCATCAATGACATTCTGCAATTCAAGTTCGACAAGGCAGCTGAAGGCGCTGGCCGTTTCGTCATCAACTCCACCTTTGGTATTGCCGGCTTGGTGGATGTCGCCTCCATGGACGGTATTGAAAAACGCAAGGAAGACTTTGGTCAAACGCTGGGATACTGGGGTGTAGGTAGCGGCCCCTACATCGTCCTGCCATTCCTCGGCCCATCCAACATTCGCGATACCGCCGGCCTGGTGGTCGACAGCATGGCCTTCGACCCGCTTGGTTACGTGGATGATCCCGCCACCAGAAACAGCGCCTATGCCCTCAGATTCCTGGACAAGCGCGCGCAACTGCTACCGGGTAGCGACCTGCTGGATGAAGCCGCACTGGATCCTTACGCCTTCATGAGAGACGCTTACGCCCAGCGTCGCCTGAGCCAGATTTATGATGGCAATCCGCCCGTTCAGAATGATGAGTACGACTACTGATATTCTGTAAGACGTCCGTAAAAAAACAAAAAGCCCTGAAATTTCAGGGCTTTTTGTTAGCCCGGATGCTTCATGAATTCGCGTGGTGATCGCGCAGGATGTTTGTTTTCCAGCACTTTTTATGAAGGAGCGGTGTAGTTATTCATACACCCGACTGAAGAAAAAGTGCCGGGAAATTAATAGACAAGCGAGGGCGCGTGAAATTTGTGAAATATTCGGGCTAGCCTCAACACCGTTTATTCGCCGGCGACCGTCATGCGCTCAATCAGGATCGAACCGACCTGGCGCGAACTCTGCACCAGCACATCACTGCCCAGCGCAACGATCTGCATCAGCATCTCTTTCATATTGCCGGCAATGGTGATCTCCTCCACCGGATAAGCAATCACCCCATTCTCCACCCAGAAACCTGCTGCACCGCGCGAATAATCACCGGTGACCATATTCAGTCCGTGTCCCAGCAATTCCGTCACCAGCAAACCGCTACCCATGGTTTTTAGCAACTGCTCGAAATTCTGCTGATGTGCCAGACCTTGGGCATGCCGCACAATCAGATTATGGTTGCCGCCGGCGTTACCGGTGCTGGTCATGCCCAGTTTGCGTGCCGAGTAACTGGAAAGCAGATAGCCCTGAAGCACACCCTGCTCGATCAGCATGCGCGGCCTGGTAGCCACCCCTTCGGCATCAAAGGCGCTACTGGCTAGTCCTTTAAGCAAATGCGGCTGTTCTTCGATATCGACGATGGGCGAAATGACCTGCTGGCCCAGGCTGTCGAGCAGAAACGAGGATTTTCGATAGAGATTTCCGCCGGACACCGCAGCGATCAGGCTGGAAATCAGACCGGCAGCAAGCGGCGCTTCGAACAGCACCGGCACTTGTGCCGTCTTCAGCTTGCGGCAACCCAGCCGCCGGACAGTGCGCTCACCGGCGATCTGACCGACATGCTCGGGTGATTCCAGGTCGGATGCCGCACGCGCCGTTGTATACCAGTAATCGCGCTGCATGCTCTGGCCTGCTTCGGCGATGACCGAAGCGCTGATGCCGTGACGCGAAGTCGGATAACCGGCACAGAAACCATGACTGTTGGCATAGATCGAAAGGCTTTCTGAATTGGAAACACTGGCCCCCTCGGAATTGCTGATGCGCGGATCAACGGCGCGAGCCGCCGCCTCGCAGCGCTTGGCCAGTTCGATCGCCTCTTCCACCGAAATATCCCACGGGTAGTAAAGATCGAGATCGGGGAATTCGGTCGCCATCAGGCTGGCGTCTGCCAGTCCGCAGTATGGATCCTGTGCGGTATAACGGGCGATATTGCAGGCGGCGGCTACCGTATCGGCCAACGCCTGCTCCGACAGGTCGGATGTGCTGGCATGACCGCGCTGCTGACCGAAATAGACCGTGACCGACACCCCTTTGTCGCGGTTGTATTCTATGGTTTCCGTTTCACCCATGCGCACACTGACGTTCTGCCCGATACCCAAGCTGATATCGGTCTCGGCTGCGCTTGCACCGGCCGCCTTGGCCAGTTTCAACACGCGCGTACTCATTTCCTGCAACTGTTCCAGGGAATAGCTAAAGCGGGTTTCACTCATGGATAAATACTCGGAAAAATACCGTTAAAATTATATATAAAGACTGCCAGAATCAGCCTCTGAAAATGGCAAAGGCAAAAGCTGTTATCATAACATCACCACTCAACTCAGCATTGCCAGCATGTCAGAAGAATCTCAAGAACCCATCAGCAAAACCAGACGCAAGGCCGAAATGGACGCCTTGCAGGACTTGGGCGTCAAGCTCACCAGATTGCCCAGCGACAAGCTGGCCAAACTGGATCTACCGGAAAGACTACTGGATGCCGTCAAGGAAGCCAAACGCATCACCTCGAACGGCGCCCTGCGCCGCCAGCACCAGTATCTCGGCAGCCTGATGCGCGAAGTCGACACCGCGCCTATCATCGACCAGCTCAAGCGTTGGGAAGGCAAGCATACGGAAGAGAACGCACATTTTCATCAGCTCGAACGCCTGCGCAGCAGATTACTCGAGGATGAGGCCATTCTTTCAGAATTCCTGCGCGACCACCCGCATGCCGACAGCCAGCAGATACGTACCCTGATACGCAACCACAAACGCGAGGTGAGCGCCAACAAACCTCCCAAGAGCAGCCGCGAACTGTTCAAATTGCTGCGGGAGATCATCGAGACCGACAGTCATCGAGACGATTCCGGGGATTTCACGCCTGAAGACTAATGCGGCTTTTCCTCTTGTGGAACTGATGCAACTTTCTGCTCCATCCTGGGCGGCATGAAGAATTCACGCGGATTGCGATAAAGCCGTTTTACCAGCGCAACTCCCAGACGACGCCACTGCGCAAAACTGACCTTGCGCGACTTCATGGCGACATACAGCGCCAGACCGAAGCTCACCAGCAGGTTCATGGTGCCGATCAACAATACGGCAAGCGCGGCATAGAGCGCCACACCCAAGGTAATATCAAACTCGAGGCCGACAAAAGAGAAGCCGACAAAAGCGGATGAAAACGCGATGTGGCGAATATCGACCGGTAGACCGAGCAGCACACCGACGGCAGCCATACCGCCCAGCAAACAGCCGAAATAGAAATTTCCGGCCAACGCACCAAGGTTGTTTTCCACGTAACGCACGACCTTGTCCAAACGCGCTTCACCCAAAATAAACTGCAGCCAGCCAAGGGCACGCAAACGTTGCGGAATCTTGTTATAGATCGCCATGTTGTCGTGATAACCGGCAATCAGGCCGGAAAGAAACAGACAGACACCGGCGATGCCGGCATAGAACAGCGCCCCACTATGCATGGGGTCAATCTCCTCCAGCAAATGAAGGGCTTTCTCCGGCGAAACAAAATGTTCCCCTGCCACCAGGTAGAACAAGCCGGCAATCAGCATGGCAGCCGGCACGGCCAGCGAGACGTTGCCGATGATGGCAATGGTCTGGCTACGCACGGTCTGCGCGATGATGCTGACCAGATTGTCCATGTTTCGATGCTTGCCCTCGCTGTCATCGATACTGGCGGCAATCGCAGCCGCCGTCATCGCCGGCTGCTTGGTCGCCACCGTGAAGTGCAATATATGGATCAGGACAAAACCCAGACCGTAATTCAAACTGAACAGGATAGCCTCGGTCAACGGCGCATGGTGCTGGTTGGCGGTCATGATCTTGATCATCGCCATGACGCCGATGATCAGGCCGGCGCCCATGGCAGAACGCATCAGCGCGAAATATTCGTTGCGCGTCTCGGTGATGTAATGCTCACCGGCACGGCTCGCATTCTCGGTGACGCGCAAGGCCATTAATTCCATGTTCTCACGCAGATGCTGACGCACATTGTTTTTATGGCATTCACCCTGCACCAGCGTCTTGAACAATTCAGCGTATGCCGCTCCCGGCAGCTCTCCCGCGCGAAGGCTGACAATAATGTTCAGCATCGTCTCCAGACGACGCACCTTCTGCGAGATGCGTTGCAGCAGATATGTGAGGTTAATGCTGGTGCCGGACTGCGAACTGCTGCTGCGCACCTTGGCAATCACCTTGCGACACTGGTCCAGCATCACCAGAATCTGCCGGATGTCGCCGTCCTGGTCGACATTGGCAAGGAAGCTGCGCAGTTCCACATTCTGCATGATGAACGGCGACTGATGATCTTCCAGCTCGGGTCGACTGCGCAGCAACTCAGGCTCCAGCCCGAGCGCAGATATACGGTAGGAAAGCACTTCGATCGCATCGAGGAAGTTCTCTGCACAGGCTGCGCGCTGCTCCAGTGGCGCCTCATGGAAACGCAATGCCTCGATCAACTGCTCCCATACCGTATTCGGCATAGCGACGACCCATTGCTCGTCACTGGCTCTGGGGAAGACGAGGGCAAACATATCCTTCAGATAGCGCGTATCGACCGCCGCCGGCAGAACCTTATGCCCAAGCTTGCGCCACAATTCGGAGAAAAAGCCGGTACTGGGCTGGATGCCGGATTCAACAAATAGCGATACCGGCTTATGCTCGGCCAGCAAGGCCAGAATCGCGTTGCGCAGCAATGCCGCCTTGTCAGCATCGTTATTCAGCACATAACACAGCGCCTGCAGCGCATGAGTCGCATGGTCGATCCCGCTCAATCGGGGCGGGCGGATTTCAGCAACCAGTTCGGCCAGAAATCTCGCCTCGCGCCCGGGTTCGCCGCTGTATTTTTCCAGTATGGCTTCTATCGTCATCTTGTTCTTGATTTTCCCTTGTTGCCGGCTGACCTTTTGACAAGGCCTGTATGTTGCGACTCGACCAGGACCTAGCTCGAAAAAGCCACCGCATGAATCTCACGGTGGCTTGTCATTCTACCCAGATCTAACCCAGACTATCCATTACGCGCCCTAATGAATAATCTGGGTTTAATAAGCGCGATTCAAAGTCATGCTGGTTTTCATGATGTCGCCATGCCGCTTGAACTCCACTTCCACAGTTTGCCCAGCATAGCGCTGGGCAGCCTTGGCAAGTGCTTCCGGTTTCTCCAGCACCTCATCACCAATGCGCAGGATGACATCCAGAACCTGCAAGGAAGCTTTTTCGGCAGGTGAATTGTTGATCACCGCGACTACGACCAGCCCCTGCTCCTGCTCATCCTCGGTCGGCGGTCTTACATGCAGCCCGATCAGTGGAGGCGCCAGCTTTACCCAGTAGGAGGCATGATAGGCATAGCGCACCGAAGACTGGTCCAGCATATCGAGATCGACAGTATCGGTGTTCAGCTCGCGTGCCTTTTTACGCAACTGATCGATCTTGATGCTGGCCGGCACATCGCCGCTGCGCTGGCTTGTCACCAGCACAAGATGGGCATTGACCGCCTTGGCATGCTCCATCAGCTTTTCAGCCGGAATATCGCCAGCCTCAAAACTGGAATAGCCAAGCAGATCAAAACCCTTTTCCAGCATGCGCTGATAATCGGCTTCCTTGTTATCCGAACCCTTGTAAATCTGCGGCTCAGACGCCTCCGGAGGCAGGATTTTTGCCCGCATCTCCAGCGCCTTGTAATTGTCAGCGTAGGGATTATCAGTTTCGGCGGCCTGTGCCGTCAGGTTCAGGCCCAGCAGACCGCAAGCAATCAGCACGGTAGAGAATAAGCGCATTTCGTCCTCATCATTCTTCAAGTAGTGTGTCATGGACCACAGTAGAGATTGCATGTGCGCGGTCGAATTATCTGTATGACCGGCAGATGATATGATTAAACATCAATCTGCTCCTGCTCAACAGACAACGAATATCAGCAAAGTATCCATATGACACAACAAAACATCCGCATCGGTCTCGTTTCCATCAGCGACCGCGCCGCTACCGGCGTCTACGAAGACAAGGGCATTCCCGCGCTGAAGGAATGGCTGGACCGTGCCCTGACTTCGCCTTGGGAAGCCGTCGTCCGCGTGATTCCTGATGAACAGGCTGAAATCGAGGCTACACTGATTGACCTGGTAGACCAGGAAGCCTGCGGACTGGTGCTGACCACAGGTGGCACCGGCCCTGCATTGCGCGATGTCACGCCGGAAGCGACGCTGGCCGTTGCCGACAAGGAAATGCCGGGCTTCGGCGAACAGATGCGCCAGATCAGCCTCAATTTTGTGCCGACCGCGATCCTGTCCAGACAGGTCGCTGTCGTTCGCAAACAATGCCTGATCATCAACCTGCCGGGCCAGCCGAAATCCATCGCACAGACGCTGGAGGGCCTGAAAGACGAACAGGGTCAGGTCAAGGTGCACGGTATCTTTGCAGCCGTGCCTTACTGCCTGGATCTGCTGAGAACGAAAGAACAGCCGACGCCTTATATCGAAACCGACGAATCCGTGGTCAAGGCGTTCCGCCCGAAATCCGCCGCAAAACCGAACAGCTGATGGCATCCGAATTCGACCTGATCCGGCAATATTTCACACGCCCGACCTCGCATACCAACCTTGGCGTCGGCGATGACGCTGCACTGCTCACTGTAGATCAAGGCCACGAACTCGCCATTTCGGTCGATATGCTGGTAGCAGGCACTCACTTCCTGGCCGATACCAATCCCCGGCAGCTTGGCTGGAAATCGCTGGCGGTCAATATCTCGGACATGGCCGCCATGGGTGCAGAGCCAAAATGGGCGACACTGGCAATCGCCCTGCTGGCGGCTGATGAAAGCTGGATTTCCGCTTTTGCCGAGGGCTTTTTTGCCTGCGCGGAAAAATTCAGGGTCGACCTGATCGGCGGTGACACCACGCGTGGCCCGCTTTGCATCAGCGTGCAAATCATGGGACAGATACCAGCAGGCCGGGCGCTCCGACGCGATGGTGCAAAAGCCGGCGACGATATCTGGGTATCCGGGCAATTGGGCGACGCTGCACTGGCGCTCAACCACTTGCTGAGTAAACACCCACTCACCGACGATGAACTGGCGCAGACCCTGCCCGCCTTGCTGCAACCGCAACCCCGGGTTGCGTTGGGTCTTGCCCTGCACAACGTCGCCCATAGCGCCATCGACATTTCCGACGGCCTGCTGGCCGATCTCGGACATATACTGAAAGCTTCCGGCCTCGGCGCCGAACTGTGTCTGGATGACATTCCCCGTTCGGCGATCATGCAACAACACCTGACCAGATCATCGGTCCTGAACATGCTGCTGGCGGGCGGCGATGACTATGAACTATGCTTTACCGCAGACGCAGATTCGCACGACCGCATCATGCAGATCGCGCAGCAACTGGATATCCGGCTCAGCCGAATCGGCAGGACAAGCGCAAAACCCGGACTGGTCATCAAGGACCGTCAGGGCAATACCATCGAGACAGGAGCAAGCGGTTTTGACCACTTCAGACAATAACAGAACGGCCTGGCCCGACCTCGCGTTTCTCCTGCAGCGGCCGGCACATTTCTTCGCGCTGGGTTTCGGCAGCGGATTGAGCAGGTTCGCCCCCGGCACTTTCGGCACAATGGTCGCCCTGCCTCTGTTCGCCCTCCTCATGCAGGCGCCGGAACTGGTACATTACACCACCATCGCCGTGCTGTTCGTACTCGGTATCCCGCTCTGTGAAGTGGCCGGCAGGAATCTCGGCGTTTCCGACCACAGCAGCATCGTCTGGGACGAGATCGTTGCCATGCTGCTGGTACTGGAGTTCACGCCGCTGGCCTGGCAATGGTGGGTTGCGGCCTTCCTGTTATTCCGCCTGTTCGACATCTGGAAACCCTTCCCCATCCGCCAATGCGATGCCCGATTCAAGGGCGGTTTCGGCGTGATGTTCGATGACCTGCTGGCGGCGATCTATGCCATCGCCGCACTCAAGGCACTGCAATGGATGATGACATCCTTCTGAAATTGAGCGCCGCACTGGGTCAAGCCCTGAAACAGAAGGGCTGGACGCTGGCGCTGGCGGAATCCTGTACCGGAGGCATGGCAGGCCAGTACATCACGGCAATACCCGGCAGTTCGGCCTGGTTCGATGCCAGCTTCGTCACCTACAGCAACCGGGCCAAGGTCGACATGCTGGCGGTCAACCCGCACACGCTGGAGCAATATGGCGCGGTCAGCGAACAGACCGCGCTGGAAATGGCGACCGGCGCACTCAAACACAGCCATGCCGATATTGCCGCCGCCATCACCGGCATTGCCGGTCCGGAAGGCGGTTCTAACGAAAAACCGGTCGGCACTGTCTGCTTTGCCTGGGCCACGGCAGATGGCCGCAGATTATGCAGCACTTATCGATTCAACGGCGACCGTGAAACGGTGCGAAAAGAGTCGGTAAAAACCCTGTTTGAACGACTGATGAGCCTTACTTTAACCCATGATTTATGAAATAATTGTGCGCTTTATTAAGTGCATAAAAACAAAGGACAAACCAGATGGATGAGAACAGAAGCAAAGCCCTGGCAGCTGCACTCTCGCAGATTGAGAAACAATTCGGTAAAGGCTCCATCATGCGTATGGGCGACACCGACGTAGCTGGCGACATTCAGGCAGTTTCTACCGGCTCACTCGGTCTGGATATTGCACTCGGCATCGGCGGCTTGCCGCGCGGCCGTGTCATCGAGATTTACGGCCCTGAATCCTCAGGCAAGACCACACTGACCCTGTCCGTTATTGCACAGATGCAGAAACTGGGTGGTACTGCCGCCTTTATCGACGCGGAACACGCGCTCGACCCGCAATACGCGCAAAAACTCGGCGTCAATGTCTCCGACCTGCTGATCTCGCAGCCGGACACCGGCGAACAGGCACTGGAAATCGCCGACATGCTGGTGCGTTCCGGTTCTGTCGACATCGTCGTCATCGACTCCGTTGCCGCACTGGTGCCCAAAGCTGAAATCGAAGGCGAAATGGGCGACTCGCACATGGGCCTGCAGGCACGTTTGATGTCACAGGCACTGCGCAAGCTGACCGGCAACATCAAGCGCACCAACACCATGGTGATCTTCATCAACCAGATCCGCATGAAGATCGGCGTCATGTTCGGCAACCCGGAAACCACCACCGGCGGCAACGCGCTGAAGTTCTACGCTTCCGTCCGCCTGGATATCCGCCGCACCGGCGCCATCAAGAAGGGTGACGAAGTCATCGGTTCCGAGACCCGCGTCAAGATCGTCAAGAACAAGGTCGCACCGCCGTTCAAACAGGCTGAATTCGACATCCTCTACGGCGAAGGCATTTCGCGCGAAGGCGAGATCATTGAAATGGGCGCCAACCTCAAGCTGGTCGAAAAAGCCGGTGCCTGGTACAGCTACAAGGGCGAGAAGATCGGTCAGGGCAAGGACAACGCCCGCGAATACCTGCGCGAGCATCCGGAAATCGCCAATGAAATCGATGCCAAGATTCGCGAGAACTCCAAAGTGGCCAATGCCAAGATGACCGTAGAGCCGGGAGAGGAAGCTGACGAATAAGCCGGACGGCAACAAGCCGGTCGTTTCGCTCAGAGCCAGAGCGCTGGCTTATCTCGCCCGACGCGAGTACTCCCGCAAGGAACTTGAGCACAAGCTCAGCGGCCATGTCGAAGAAGGCGATGACCTGCCGGCCCTGATCGAGGATTTCCAGAAACGCGGCTGGCTTTCAGAAGAACGCTATACCGAGCAGATCGTGCATGCACGCAAATCCAGGTTCGGCAGCATGCGTGTGGCGCATGAACTACGCGAACATGGCGTAGCGGAAGAGCTGATTGAAAAAGCCGTGGCTGAACTGAAGGACGACGAGCTCAGCAATGCGCGTGCCGTCTGGCAAAAGAAATTTGGCGAAGCCCCAAAAAACCGTGAGGCATGGGCCAAACAAGCCAGATTCCTGCAAGGACGTGGATTCAGTTTTGACATCATCAAGAAGGTGCTGAACGGCAGCCCTGATGAAACGGTTTGAACCAGCCGATTAAAGCAAAAATTTAAGCAGCAATTTCAAGTAAACAATGCAGTTGAAAGACAACATGAAGAGTCACCCGAGCAGTAAAGAGATACGCCAGGCTTTCCTGGATTTTTTCGCCTCCAAAGGCCACCACATCGTTGCCTCCAGTTCACTGGTGCCTGCCGGCGACCCGACCCTGCTATTTACCAATGCCGGCATGAACCAGTTCAAGGATGTCTTTCTCGGCTTCGACAAGCGTCACTATACCCGCGCTGCCTCCAGCCAGAAGTGCGTACGCGCCGGCGGCAAACACAACGACCTGGAAAACGTCGGCTATACCGCACGTCACCATACCTTCTTTGAAATGCTGGGCAATTTCAGCTTTGGCGATTATTTCAAGCGCGACGCCATCACCTACGCCTGGGAACTGCTGACCGTCGTTTTCAATATCCCCAAAGACAAGCTCATGGTCACGGTCTATGCCGAGGACGATGAGGCCTATGATATCTGGACAAAAGAGATCGGCGTACCGGCAGACAAGATCGTGCGCATAGGTGACAACAAGGGTGCGCGCTATGCCTCCGACAACTTCTGGATGATGGGCGACACCGGCCCCTGCGGTCCCTGCACCGAAATCTTCTACGATCACGGCGCGCATATCCCGGGCGGACCTCCCGGTAGCCCGGATGAAGACGGTGACCGCTTCATCGAGATCTGGAACAACGTCTTCATGCAGTACAACCGCGATGAAGCCGGCGTCATGCATCCGCTACCCAAGCCTTCGGTCGATACCGGCATGGGCCTGGAACGTATCGCCGCCGTGCTGCAGGGCGTACACGCCAACTACGAGATCGACCTGTTCCAGAACCTGATCAAGGCCGCCGCGCGCGAGACCAAATGCAGCGTTATGGACAGCCCGTCATTGAAGGTGCTGGCCGACCATATCCGCGCCTGCTCTTTCCTGATTGCCGACGGCGTTATCCCCGGCAACGAAGGCCGCGGCTATGTGCTGCGCCGCATCATCCGCCGCGCCATCCGTCATGGCTACAAACTGGGCGTGCGCAAAGCCTTCTTCCACAAAATGGTGCCGGACCTCGTCGCCGAAATGGGTGAAGCCTACCCCGACCTGACCGAAAACCGGCAGCGCGTCATGGATGTGCTGCGCCAGGAAGAAGAGCGTTTCTTCGAGACCATCGAGCATGGCATGGCGATTCTGGAAGCCGAACTAGCTGAAATGAAGAAGCACGGTAACCAGGTGTTTGACGGCGAGACTGCCTTCAAACTGCACGACACTTATGGATTTCCTTTAGACCTGACCGCCGACATTTGCCGCGAACGTCATGTCAGCGTCGATTCCGCCGGCTTTGATACCGCAATGGCACGTCAGAAAGAACAGGCACGAGCCGCCGGCAAGTTCAAGATGGCCGCCAATCTGGAATACGATGGTCAGCCGACCACCTTCCACGGCTATGAAACCCTGGAAACCGATGGCACCGTGCTCGCCCTATACAAGGATGGCAGCAGCGTCAATCAACTGAACGAAGGCGAACAGGGCGTGGTCGTACTCGACGACACGCCGTTCTATGCAGAATCCGGCGGCCAGATCGGCGACAGCGGTGAACTGCGCGGCAGCGATGGCATCTTCGCAGTAGAAGACACGCAGAAAATCCAGGCCGATGTTTTCGGCCATCATGGCGTGCTGAAAACCGGCACACTGAAAGCCGGCGATGTCATCAGCGCCCGTGTCAACATGGATGCGCGCATACGCACCATGCGCAACCACTCAGCTACCCACCTCATGCACAAGGCCCTGCGCGAAGTGCTGGGCGACCATGTGCAGCAGAAAGGCTCGCTGGTCGACACCGACAAGACCCGCTTCGACTTCGTACACAACGCACCGATGACCGATGCCGAGATTCGTCAGGTGGAACAACTGGTCAACAACGAGATCCTCGCCAATACGCCAACCCAATCACGCGTATTGCCAATCGAGGATGCGCAGAAAACCGGCGCCATGATGCTGTTCGGTGAGAAATACGGCGACAAGGTCCGCGTACTGGATATCGGCAGCTCGCGCGAACTATGCGGCGGCACCCATGTCAACCGTACCGGTGACATCGGGCTGTTCAGCATCGTTGCCGAAGGCGGCGTGGCTGCAGGTGTGCGCCGGGTGGAAGCCGTCACTGGCTCTAATGCCTTAAGCTACATGCAGAACATGGAAGCCGCACTGGGCGGCATCGCCGGCACCTTGAAAGTGCTGCCTGCCGAAGCGCCGCGCCGCGTGGACGCGCTGATCGACCAGGTACGCAAGCTGGAACGAGAACTCTCGGCACTAAAAGGCAAACTGGCTTCAGCCAAGGGCGACGATCTGACCAATGAAGCAGTCGATGTGAATGGCATCAAGGTGCTGGCCACCGCGCTGGAAGGCGTCGATGCCAAGGGCCTGCGCGAAGTCGCCGACAAGCTGAAGGACAAGCTCGGCAGCTGCGCGCTGGTGCTGGCCGTCACCGAAGGCGACAAGGTCAGCCTGGTGGCTGCGGTCAGCCAGGATGCCACCAACAGAATCAAGGCAGGAGAACTGGTCAACCATGTCGCTACCCAGGTCGGCGGCAAGGGCGGCGGCCGGCCTGACATGGCAATGGCCGGCGGTACCGATGCAGCAAAACTGCCGGCAGCGTTGGCAAGCGTAGTGAACTGGGTAAGGGAAAAAATCTGATTTAAGCCACAGAGGGCACAGAGAACACAGAAGGGAAATACTTCTGGAAACAGGCGTTAAGCGGTATGAGCAAAGCGCTACGCTGAGCATGCCTCACTTTACTGCCTGCTATAAAACCAATCTCTCCCGATGGTTTTCTCTGTGATCTCTGTGATCTCTGTGATCTCTGTGATCTCTGTGATCTCTGTGATCTCTGTGATCTCTGTGATCTCTGTGATCTCTGTGATCTCTGTGATCTCTGTGATCTCTGTGATCTCTGTGCCCTCTGTGGCTAGTGTTTTTTAAGGACTATTATGGCGTTAATCGTACAAAAATACGGCGGCACTTCGGTCGCCAACCCCGAGCGCATCAAGGCGCTGGCAAGCCGCGTCGCCCGCTATAAGGCGCTCGGCCATCAGGTCGTTGTTGTCGTTTCTGCCATGTCGGGCGAAACCAACCGCCTGATTGCGCTGGCCAAGGAAATCATGGCCACACCGGATCCGCGCGAACTGGACGTCATGGTCTCCACCGGCGAACAGGTCACCATCGGCCTCACCTCCATGGCGCTGATGGATCTCGGCATCAAGGCCAAGAGCTACACCGGCTCGCAAGTGCGCATCGTCACTGACAGCCACTTCAACAAGGCCCGCATCCTGAAGATTGATGGCGACCGCATCCGCAAGGACCTTAACGCCGGCTATGTCGTCGTTGTCGCAGGTTTCCAGGGCGTGGACGAGCAAGGCAATATCACCACCCTCGGCCGCGGCGGCTCAGACACTACCGGCGTCGCCTTGGCTGCGGCGCTGCAGGCCGACGAATGTCAGATCTACACCGATGTCGACGGCGTCTACACCACCGATCCGCGCATCGTGCCGGAAGCCCGCAGACTGAAATCCATCACCTTCGAGGAAATGCTGGAACTCGCCAGCCAGGGCTCCAAGGTACTGCAGATCCGCTCGGTCGAATTCGCCGGCAAATACAAAGTCAAGTTACGCGTGCTCTCCAGCTTTGAAGAAGAAGGCGACGGCACGCTGATCACGTTTGAGGAAGAAGACACTATGGAACAACCTATCATCTCCGGCATCGCATTCAACCGCGATGAAGCCAAAGTCACCGTGCTCGGCGTGCCCGACCGCCCCGGCATCGCCTACCAGATTCTGGGCCCGATTGCTGAAGCCAACATCGACGTCGACATCATCATCCAGAACACCGGTGCAGACGGCACCACCGACTTCACCTTCACCGTACACAAGAATGAGCTGCATAAGGCGCTCGATATCCTGCGCAATATTCAGGGCCACATCGGCGCGCGCGAGATCTCCGGTGACGACAAGATCGCCAAGGTCTCCATCGTCGGTGTCGGCATGCGCTCACACGTCGGCGTCGCCAGCCAGATGTTCCGCACACTGGCAGAAGAAGGCATCAACATCCAGATGATCTCCACATCCGAGATCAAAATCGCCGTCGTCATCGACGAAAAATACATGGAACTCGCAGTCCGCGTATTGCACAAGGCATTTGAACTGGAAGAAGCCGGCATCAACTGATTTGGTTTGATTTTTAAGGCGTATTCAAGTATTGTTACGCCCTCGTGCGGAGAGCTGGCCGAGTGGTCGAAGGCACTTCCCTGCTAAGGAAGCATACGGGCTTAAACCTGTATCGAGGGTTCGAATCCCTCGCTCTCCGCCATAATATTGATACACCAGATTGCAGTTTTAGCGTATAATTCTGCTCTCTTAAGCGCCCGTAGCTCAGCTGGATAGAGTACTTGGCTACGAACCAAGGGGTCAGGAGTTCGAATCTCTTCGGGCGCACCATATACAAAAAGGGTTAACCATTAGTTGGTTAACCCTTTTTTATTTCTTGCGTATGAAAACCTTCATCGCGCGCAAGCAAAACTGATTTACTCAAAAAATTGTCTTCAACGTCGTTTGGCCATAAATCAGCCTTTCCCATTGAATGCTTACAAATGCATCACGCGTACATCACCCCGAAAATCATATAGTAGATCATGGCTGCCATCATGGCAGAAGCAGGGACGGTAATGATCCAGGCAGCGATGATCTTGAACACGGCGGTGCGCTTGACCAGTTCGTGTTTATACAGTTTGCGCATGCGTTTGCGCTCCGCTTTGGAGAGTTCGGCCTGGGCGGTGTGCGCTTTCAGCTGATCCAGCATTTCCTGTTTCTCTTTGATTTTGGCCTTGGCAAAGCGATCCAAAAAAGCTTCGACCTCTTCCTTGTCGGCACCCAGGTGATGCTGTTTGATCTCATCGACCATTTGCGAGTAGTTGGTCTTGATGAATTCGCGCAGGAAGCCGACGCCGAAAATGCCACCTAATGCGATATGCGTCGAACTCACGGGCAGACCCAACTGTGAGGCGATAATAACCGTCAGTGCGGCGGCCATGGCGATACAGAATGCGCGCATCTGGTCGAGTTCGGTGATTTCACCGCCGACGGTACGTATCAGTTTGGGGCCGTACAACGCGAGACCAATGGCGATACCGATGGCCCCCACCATCATGACCCACAACGGGATGCCTGCCTTGTCTGTGATACCGCCCTTAGCGACAGTGTCGGCAATTGCAGCCAACGGACCGATGGCATTGGCAACGTCATTGGCGCCATGGGCAAAACTCAGCAGCGCCGCTGCAAAGATCAGCGGCACGGTGAACATGGAGTTGATGCTCTCCTTGGTGTTATCGAACTGATGCAGGCGACGCTGCACAGATTTGCCCATATAACGCCAGGTTATCAAGCCGATAACGGCACCGATCATGCTGGCAGTCAGAAAGTCGAGCTTCCAGACTTTGCTCAGACCTTTGAGTATGAGGTAGGTGGTAAATGAGAAGGCCATGATGCCGATGAGGATGGGGACTGTGCGCTGTGCTGCAACGACCATGTCGGGCTGATAGGTAATAGCGCGCTTGATCCAGAACAGAAAGCCGGCGGCAACGAGACCACCCATCACCGGAGAAACCACCCAACTGGCGGCAATGCCACCCATGGTGCCCCAATTGGCGGCAGACATACCACCTGCGGCAATGCCTGCGCCCAGAACTGCGCCGACGATGGAATGGGTGGTGGAAACCGGTGCACCGATAGCTGTGGCGAAATTGAGCCACAGTGCGCCGGCCAGCAGGGCTGAAATCATCATCAAGACAAAATGGTTGCTATTGGGAATGGCAGCCGGATCGATAATGCCGCCGCGAACAGTGGAGACCACATCGCCACCGGCAATGAGCGCGCCCATCATTTCAAAAATGGCAGCAATGACAATGGCACCGCCCATGGTAATGGCGCGAGAACCGACTGCAGGGCCGACGTTGTTGGCGACATCGTTGGCACCGATATTCATCGCCATATAACCACCAATCATGGCCGCCACGACCAGCATGGTGCTTTGCTGTCCGACGCCGCCATTGGCGAGCGCGGTGTAAATCATGATACTGACAATAAAGAGCAGGCCGATACCAAGCCTGGACGACTCGCGCGTCCCCTTCTTGGTTGCGCGTTCGATCTCGGTGAAATTCTTGAGCTTCATGAAAGTCCTGCTATCAAATATTCATCATTGCATTAATAAACAGCCTGTTAGCGGCGGTGCCATCATACCAAAATTTTTCACATCCCTGCCTTATTAATGTCACATTTTTGTCACATCGAAATGTGGATTCCGGCATGGCTCATCCAAGCCAAGGCGCCAGGCAATCGGAATTTCCCTAATGAAAATCATGAGACGAGATTCATGGTATACACGGTATCTACGCCGCAGTGATCAGCACACAATGCAGGCATGCCAACAAACCATTGTTGGAATTACAAACAACAGGAGATTTATCATGTGGACAAAACCAGCAGCTACTGAAATGCGTTTCGGCTTTGAAGTAACGATGTACGTTTGTAACCGCTAATTCAAACCACGCAAAGTTATATAAAAAAGGCACCCGCAGGTGCCTTTTTATTGCATGTGACCTGACAACTGCCAGTCGCTAAACGGATTCCGGCTTCTGCTCCCGACTCAATAGATTCTCAACCGCAACACGCGGCGACTGCCCGTGAGACAACACCTGATTCACTTCGCAGGTAATCGGCATCTCCACACCCAGTTCTGCAGCTCGCTTGTAAACCTCACGCGCAGTATGCACGCCTTCAGCCACATGGCCCAATTGCTGCAGGATTTCATCCAGGGTCTGACCCCGCGCCAAACGCAGACCGACCTCACGATTACGCGAATATTCGCCCGTGCAGGTCAATATCAGATCCCCCGCCCCGGTCAAGCCCATGAAGGTTTCCTTATTGCCACCAAGCGCAATCCCGAAACGTGTCATTTCCGCCAGGCCGCGGGTAATCAGCGCGGCGCGGGCATTGCTGCCGAATTGCATGCCGTCGCTGATGCCGGCTGCAATCGCCATGACATTCTTGACGGCACCACCGACCGAGACGCCGATGACGTCATGACTGGTATAGACACGCAGATTACCGCCGTGAACCAGTGCACCAGCCTGACTGGCCAACGCTTCGCTGGCTGACGCGATCGTGACAGCAGTGGGCAGGCCGCGCGCGAGCTCGACGGCGAAACTGGGGCCGGATAAGGCGCCCCAAAGCTGACCGTCACCCAGTTCCTCATGTGCGACTTCATACGGTAATTTGGCAGTTGCCGGTTCCAGCCCCTTGGAAGCCCAGACCAACGGCGCCTTGCAGCCGATGCTTTTGATATCGCGGAGAATCTGACGGAAACCGGCGCTTGGAACGACGGAAACAATCAGGTCGACATCGCGTAATGCCGCTGCCAGATCATTTCCAGCCGTGAGATTCTGATTGAATGGGAAATCGCCGAGATACTGAATGTTGCGGCCGGCAGCCTGCATTTCGGCCGCACGTTCCGCACTGCGCATCCAGAGTGCGGCCTGATGGCGCTGGCTGAGTTGTATGGCAAGCGCCGTACCCCATGCGCCTGCTCCGAGAACGGCTATTTTTTTCACTGCGAACTCTTATTCCGTTTTGTTAACACTTGTGCTGCACTTGTGTTGGACCTGCACCGCCATGACAAAACGATCACCAGCCCCAGACGGCAGTCGCCTGAACATAGCCAGTCAAGCCGTCGCGATGCTTGACCTTGACCCAGCCACCGGCTGCGGTTTCGATGTAATCCAGCACGACATCCTTTTGCAACTGTGAGACGACAGAGGAGTTGGCGTCGACAGACTGATGCATAGACACCTGCTCTTTCACCACGATCACGGTACGGTTGGGACTGAGATTTTTTGATTCCACCCAGGTCAATGTGCCTTGGTTATCGCGCACCTTCACCCAATCACCGAGGTTGACGATGATTTCGACCGGATAACCCTGCCACAGCAGATAGAGCTTTTTAGCCTGCGCCGAAGGCGCATCGAACAATACCGCCTTGGGCACGGCGATCGAGCGAAAATCCATGGCTGATGCCAGCATCGGCATCAGCATCATGGTCAAACCAAACGCGAGTCTGTTGAAGGCAGCCACTTTTAGTGTGTGCTGGCGCCAGCGCCTTGAGCCTCAGCTGCAGCGGCTTGCTGCTGCTTTTGCTGCAGGTAGAGCGCTTCGAAATTGATCGGGTTGAGCAATACCGGTGGAAAACCTGCACGCACGACGAGGTCGGACACGGCTTCGCGGGCGTAAGGGAACAGGATATTCGGGCAAGTCACTGCCAGCAGACCTTCCAGATTCTCTTCCGGAATGTTGCGGGCCTGGAAAATACCGGCCTGTGCGACTTCAACCAGAAATACAGTCTTGTCTTCGATCTTGGAGGTAACGGTGACAGTGATGGTTACGTCGAACAGACCCTCTTCCAGCTTTTTGGCGGAGTTGCTCAGCTCGATACCGACCTGAGGCGTTTCGCGCTGCAGGAAGACCTCCGGTGCATTAGGTATCTCCAGAGACATATCCTTGACGTAGACCTTCTCGATACCGAAAACGGCTTCCTGTTGTTCCTGTGCTGCTGTTTGGTTCTCTTCTGCCATGACACTTCCTAATATGCGCACCCTGGGTGCTGAGTTAAGCGGCTCTGGTCAAATTCCGATGAGCCGCAGAAAAAATCAATCCGTTATTCTATCTTTTTATGCTGCGCTTTTGAAACTGCAGCATTATGCAGCATCATAAGATAGCGTGATGCGCCTACTTTACCAGTAGCGGATCCAGACCGCCGGCCAGATCCAGCGCGCGCAGATCATCAAAACCGCCGATATGGCGGTCGTCGATATAAATCTGCGGCACGGTACGACGGCCGGTCTTTTCCATCATGATGCTACGCTGTTCCGGTTCCAGATCGACGCGTATCTTTTTGACGGTCACGCCCTTGTTCGCCAGCAAACGCTCTGCGTTCATGCAATAGGGGCAGTAAGCGCTGGTATACATGACGACGTTGGCCACGATCAGCCCTTCACAACCGGCAGTTTGGCCGCGATCCAGGCATTAAGCCCACCCTGCAGATTGTGCACCTTGGTGAATTCATGCTTGCGCAGGATGTCGCAAGCCTTGAGCGAACGGACCCCGGCCTGGCAATTGACCAGAATCGGTTTGTCCTTGAATTTTTCCAACTCCTTGATGCGCTCACCCAGCTTGGCCAGGGGGATGTGCTTCGCATCGGTAATATGGCCGCTGGCGAACTCGGCATCTTCACGCACATCGAGCACCAGCACATTATTACGATTGATCAGAATCACCGCCTCGCTCGGCGTCAGATTGGCAGCACCACCAGCGCCGCCACGCAGCATCGGCCAGATCAACATGAGACCTGAACCCACAGCCAGACCTATCAGTAATGCATTATTTGTAATGAACTCCACACCACACCTCTTCAATTAACAAGCAAACAGTCCGACATTATCGACTATATTTGGACAAAAACGTTGAATTCAAGCCGGGATTCGCGGTCCTTACCTGGCAGGGAATATAATACAATCACTTTGTTACCTGAAAAGCGCAAGTCCGACATCATGAACCCTACTCCTGTGATTCTTTTGATTCTCGATGGTTTCGGCTATCGGGAAGAGTCCGCCGACAACGCCATCGCCCAAGCCAGAAAACCCAACTGGGACAAGCTGTGGGCGACGTACCCGCATACGCTGATCAACGCCTCGGAACATTATGTCGGCCTGCCTGACGGCCAGATGGGCAACTCAGAAGTCGGTCACCTGAACATAGGCGCAGGGCGCGTGGTTTATCAGGATTTCGAACGCATCAACCAATCGATCAAATCCGGCGAATTCTTCCGGATCCCGGCACTAGTCAACGCCATCGACCAACTAAAAGCCAGCGGCAAAGCCCTGCATATCTTCGGCCTGCTTTCCGATGGCGGCGTCCACAGCCATCAGGATCATATCCACGCCATGGTGGAGATGGCGGTCAAGCGCGGCTTGCAGAAAGTCTACGTGCATGCCTTCCTCGATGGCCGCGACACGCCGCCTATCAGCGCTGCAGCCTATATCGAAAAACTGGAAGCCAAGCTGGCAGAACTCGGCGCCGGCAAGATTGCCTCGATCTGCGGCCGCTTCTATGCCATGGACCGCGACAAACGCTGGCCGCGCGTGGAAGCCGCTTATGACCTGCTGACAGAGGGTATCAGCGAATACCACGCCAGCACTGCCAGCGAAGCGCTGCAGACGGCCTATGCGCGCGACGAACATGACGAGTTCGTCAAAGCCACAGTCATTGCCGCACCCGGCGAAGCACCGGTGCATCTGGAGGACGGCGACATCATCGTGCAGATGAATTTCCGTTCCGACCGCGCACGCCAGCTGACCCATGCACTGCTGGCAGAAAACTTCGATGGCTTCCACCGTCGCCATGTGCGCAAGCTGGCCGGCTACTTCACGCTGACACTGCACGACAAGAACGAAGCCGCAGCCGTGCCGATCTTCCCGCCGTTCGAGGTCAGCAACACCTTCGGCGAATACGTCGCCGGCCTTGGCCTCAAGCAGCTGCGTATTGCGGAGACCGAAAAATATCCGCACGTCACCTTCTTCTTCAACGGCGGCGAGGAGCTGGTATTCGAAGGCGAGGACCGTATTCTGGTGCCTTCGCCACAGGTCGCCACCTATGACCTGCAACCCGAAATGAGCGCTCACGAAGTCACCGACCGGCTGGAAGAAGCCATCCTCAGCAAGCAGTATCAGGCCATCATCTGCAATTACGCCAACTGCGACATGGTCGGCCATTCCGGCATCCTCCAGGCCGCAATCAAGGCGGTGGAAGCGGTAGACACCTCGATCGGCCGCATCGTCGCCGCGGCACAACAGGTCGGCGCCGAGGTCATCATCACTGCCGATCACGGCAATGTCGAAATGATGATGGACAACATCAATCATCAGCCGCACACCCAGCACACCACCAATCTGGTGCCGTTGGTCTATATCGGCCGCAAGGCAAAACTGGCAGAAACCGGCGCCTTGTCCGACATCGCACCGACGCTGCTGAAAATGATGGGCGTACCCCAGCCGGCCGAAATGACCGGCAAGCCTCTGGTCGAGTTTACCGCCTGATTGAACATGCAGGCATCCGGCATCCGACTCCCACTGGCCAGACGATATACGCACCTTCTGCCCCTGATTCTGCTTACGCTGTTGCTGGCCACGCTGGCACAACCGACTGCCGCCGACACCAAGGCGGATAAATCCAAAGCCGAACTGAATGCCCTGCACAAGAAGATCGAGGCGCTGAACAAGGAACTGAACTCGTCACGCGAGGCGCATCGCGATGCGGCGGACGAACTGAAGGACAGCGAAAAAGCCATCAGTGAAGCCAACCGCAAGCTGCATGAACTGACACAACAGGAAAGAAAAAACCGCGAAACGCTGCAATCCCTGGATAAACAGCAGGCCGATCTGATCCAGACACTGGACACCCAGCAGGCGCTGCTGGGCAAGCAGCTCTATCAGCAATATCTGCACGGACAGCAGAATCATCTGCAGATCATGCTGCAACAGCGGGACCCCAACGCCATCGCCCGGCAACTGCACTACTACTCTTACGTCTCCAAGGCGCGTGCCGGACTGATAGACGGCATGCAGGATAACCTCAGGCAGATCGAAACCATCAATCAGCAGACAACTCAGGCGCTGCAGGAGATCGAGGAGCTCAAGCTGGCGCAGGTAGAGGAGCGCAAATCCCTGCAGACGCAAAAATCCGAGCGCAGCAAGGTACTGAAGAAACTTTCATCGAAGATTGCTGCCCAGAGGAACGAGATTGACAAGCTGAAGCGTGACGAAAAACGCCTCTCCAACCTGGTCGAGCGTCTGGCCAAGATCGCCCGGGAACAGGCGGAGGCCCGGCGCAAGCAGGCACAAGCAGCGCCGAAAAAGCCGGCCGACAGCAAAACAACAACACCCACGACCATCGCCAGAAATCAGGCGCTGCCCAGCAGCCAGTATGATGGCAGCAACTTCGCCGCACTGAAGGGTAGGCTCAATCTACCGGTACGCGGCGACGTGACCAACCGTTACGGCGCTGCCAGAAAAGATACCGGCCTATCATGGAAGGGGTTGTTCATTCGCGCGCCGGAAGGCGCCGAAGTAAAATCCGTCGCCAAGGGCAGCGTCGTGTTCGCCGACTGGCTGCGTGGCTTCGGCAACCTGATCATCATTGATCATGGCGATGGCTATATGAGCCTGTATGGCAACAACCAGTCGCTGCTGAAGAACCTGGGCGACGATGTCAAAGGCGGAGACACCATCGCCGCCGTCGGCAATACCGGCGGCAACGAGAGCCCCGGCCTCTATTTTGAATTGCGCCGCCAGAGCCAGCCATTCGACCCGCTGAGCTGGAGCGTGGTCAAATAATTAATTGGAGAAATGAAATCTTGATTTCAATGATGAAACGCCTGCTGCTGACTGCACTGCTGCCGCTAACGCTGGTTGCTTGCAGTAGCGAACCGCAATTCCCGCCGCTACCCAAGGGTGCGAACGTGCTGATTCTCGGTGACAGCCTCAGTCACGGCACCGGCGCCGCCGACGGTGAGGACTACCCGAGCCTGCTGGCCGCCAGTACTGGCTGGAACATCATCAACGCCGGCGTGCCCGGCGACACCTCGGCTGCCGGTCTGCAACGCCTGCCGGCCCTGCTGGAACGGCACGAGGTCGATCTGCTGATCGTCGAACTGGGCGGCAACGACTTCATCCGCCGCGTACCGCAACAGCAAACCGTGGACAACCTGCGCGCCATCCTCGCCGAAGCCAGGGCGAGCGGCATACAGCCGCTGCTGCTGGCGATTCCGGCGTTCAGCCCGTTCGGTGCTGCGGTCGGCAGCCTGTCCGACCACGAACTCTACCGAGATCTGGCGAAGGAAACCGGCACGCCGCTGATCGAGGGCATATTCTCCGACGTGCTTGCCAGCAACGCACTGAAATCCGATCCTATCCACCCCAATGCAGAGGGCTACCGCCTAGTCGAGGAGGGGCTGCGCAAGGCACTGAGCAAGAAAGGTTTCCTGAACTAGCCTGGAAACCCGTCCGCCGGTTGAACATCCGCCTTCTCCAAAGCGGCCTGCCGCGAAGCCGGTCAGATCAGCGCCGTGTCAACCAGATTACGCAGCAGTATGCCGACGGCGTAAGCCATTGCAGCGGCAGTCCCGCCGACCAACAAGGTTTCCAGACCCGACCGCAGTGGCGGGTGGCGCAGCACCCTGCCCTTGAGTACGCCGATGCCGAAGAAAGCCACCGCCGTCGCCGCTGCGCTGAGCACGAACACCATTGATTGCGGCAGGCTCGGTAGCAGGTAAGGCAGTAGCGGCAGCAACCCTGCCAGCATGAAGCCACCAAAGGTCGCCAGCGCGGCGAGCCAGGGCTTGGGCAATTCCAGACGCAACCCCAGCTCTTCGGTCAGCATGGTGTCCACCCAAAGCTTGCGGTCGCTGGTAATACCTTCCACGATGCCTTCAAGCACTTCGCCCCGGAAACCCTTGGCACGGAAGATCTGGCGCACCTCCTCGCGCTCGCCATCCGGCACTTCGCGTACATGCATCTCCTCCTCTGCGCGCGCACGGTCGAGTAACTGACACTCGCTTTTGGCACGCTGATAGTTGCTGGCCGCCATGCTGAAACCGTCGGCCACCAGGTTGGCGAAGCCGAGGATGATCGCCACCTTCGCCGGCAGCCCGGCGCCGGCCGTGCCTGCAACCACCGCAAAGGTGGTCACGCAACCGTCGATCGCACCGAGTACGGCATCGCCAAGATAGCTATTCGGCTTCGCCGCCGCCAGCCGCAACTCGATCGCGGCCGCCTCGTGCTGGGCATGCAGCTTGCGCACATCGTGCGGCACACTCACAGCAGCGCTCCCGCGGCGCGTCCTTCGGGGAATTCACAGCAGGCGCCGATCACCATCACAAGCGCATCCGCAGGATGGACGCAAGCTCGTCGTCCGTCAGCACCAGCGGATTGGTTTTCATACTACTGCCGCGGCAATTCGCCACTACACGCGGAATATCACCCGCCTCCATACCGTATTCACTGAGCCGCGCCAATCGCATCTGCTGCGTCCAGTCCTCCAGCACCTGCACCAGCACATCCAAACCCTGCTGTTCGCCCAGCTTCATATCATTGGACAGCACCTTGCCGACATGGGCGTAGCGCCACAGGGCAGGACTATCTGGCTCACGCGCCTGCAGCAAGCGGATATTGGCCCGCGTACACTCCGCCACCAGAGTGCCGCAGACCACGCCGTGCGGTATCGGGAAAAAAGCGCCGAGCGGTGCTGCCAGTCCGTGTACCGAACCCAACCCCACCTGCGCCAGCGTGATGCCGGACAGCAGCGCGGCATACGCCATATTGGCACGATGTTCAGTGACATCGCCCTGCTGCCGGTACCATCCCGTGAGGCTGTCGCGCACGGCGCGTATGCCGGACATGGCCAGCGCGTCAGTGTACGGATTGGCTCGCGTTGAAACATAGGATTCCAGCAACTGGGTGAAGGCATCCATGCCGTCCGCCGCAATCAGCATGGCCGGGCAGGTCGCCAGCAGCTCCGGGTCGAGCACGGCATAGCGTGCCACCAGCGTATCGTGGCGGAAGGATTTCTTGAAGCCACCCTCGCCCTGCTGCGACAACACGGCGTTCTTGGTCGCTTCGGAGCCGGTGCCGGCGGTGGTCGGCACTGCGATGAACGGCACCGCCGGCCCCTGATAAGGGAGTTCCGGGCCGACGCCTTCCAGATAGTCCATGACGCTGTTTTCGACCCGCAAAAGGCCGGCGATGGCCTTGGCCGCATCAAGCACGCTGCCGCCGCCGATGCCGATGACGACGTCGATAGCGGCGCTGCGGAAGCGCAGAGCCGCCTCGTCCACCATCTGCGGCGAAGGCTCGCCGCTGATGGTTATATGTTTAAACGCCATGCCGCGTTGTTGCAGGCCGGCGAGCAGTTCAGGCCAGGCCGGCGAACGCTGGAACGAGGCCACACCGGTCACCAGCAGCACCGAGTTGCCGAAACCCTGCGCCAATTCAGGCAACCGGTGGCACGTCCCGTTGCCGAAGACGATGCCGGGAATGGCGGAGATGGAAAAATCGGGAATCTTCATGACTGGTATTACTTGGCGGTTTCAAGGCTGAAGTGCATATATCGCAGCATGATGCTGCCTAAAATCAAACGCGGCTGGTGTGAACAACTCAGCAGGGCATTTGAAACCAAACCTAAGATCGCAAATATGCTTCCCCAGTGGAAAGCTTTTATCGCGCGTTCCAATCAAGTTGCGACTCAACCAATCAACCTGCAGCGACCAAACTTCAACTCAACTGCCGAGTAGTCAGTCATCGAGTGATAGCTAGTGAGTATCGCATGGCCGGATACTTCAGGAATATAGAGTTGGTAATGCTTTGATTTATTTCCAAAGCTAACGAAGTGTGCCTTGGCTAGCTTCGGTTCATCAAACACTTTCTTGGTCGCCATATCAAAATACAGCTTCTCATTTTGGATGTGATGGTTTTTGATGTCCATCATCGTGCTCTCTCTATTTATTTTATCGGCAGTAAGTTTCGCTTCTTTTGCAGATACGCCTTCTTTTATAAGATATCTCATATAATCTGGCTTAGCCTCGTCAATGATGCCAAATTCCGTCTCCCAGACAACTAAATTATTAGCTGTATCGGCTATGAAGTTTACATAATTCTCAAAGGAATATCGCTCTTCGATATTGCAATGCTCATTACGCTTTGGAATGTATGCGTTCGTGAGATAAGCAACCTCCGGCATCATGGAGCAGCTAAAGCCGTTCGACTTACCGCCCTTCATTCGCTCTTGCAGAAATGCACATTCGAACTTCTCGGCATTTGCTGCTTGGGATACCATCATCAATGTGGCAGCCATTAAAGCTAAACCCATTTTCATTCTTAATTCCTTATCTAAAAATTAGTGTCTTCTTGAAAAACCACTGGTTGATTGAAAAACATATCACTTTCCGAGAAATTAGCCGTTCACAGATATAAACCTTCATAACGCAGCCCCTGCCGCGGGCTCGCCATCCAGTCAGTAACGGCATCACGCCAGGCCAGATAATGCGCCGTCTGTTTATGGGCAGCGGCGGCAGCTTCATTCTCATACGCCTCTACCAGCGTGAACCGGGTCGGATCCTCGGCCGACTGCAGCACATCGAAACGCAGATTGCCCGGTTCGCGAACCGAGGCTTCGTGATTGATGTGCGTGGCCGCGATGAAAGACTGCAGATTCGCCTCCCTGACGCGCACCTGCACCAGCGTCACATAAGCCTTGCCCGCGTGTATTGCATTTTCCTGCATGGATCAATTCCCGGATTGTGATGATTGTTGAATGACATCGTAAAGGCCAGCGGCCTGTCAGCTGAACTGCAGCCGATAAACATGCTCATGCATGCGCGTCAGTCCGCGCTGGCGAAAGCGCTCGTTCTGCTCCAGCACGTCGAACGCGGCCAACGGCCGCACCTGCGCCAGTCCTTCATATAGCTGACGCACCTCGGCCTCATTCACCGAAAAAGGCGGCCCCTGCATCTGCGCCTGCGGATAGTCCATAGTAACCAACAGACTGACGGCCGACTTGCCGACCAGCGTGGCCAGATGGCGGACGTAACTCGAGCGCAAGTCGGGCGGCAATGCAATCAACGAGGCACGATCGTAAATGGCGGCCAGGTCCGGCACATCGTTTGGCGTCAGCGCGAAGAAATCGCCGCAAAATATTTCAATATCACCTGCAGCATAATGCTGCAGTTCGCCCATAATAGTGATTTCCGGCACCAGGTCGGCTGCCTGAAAGAAGGCCTCGACTGCCAGTTGGCTCAGTTCTACACCGACCACACGATAGCCCTGATCGCGTAACCAAAGCATGTCCAGACTTTTGCCGCAGAGCGGCACCAGCACGCGACTGCCGGCAGGAATTTGCAGCTGCGGCCAGTACTGCCGCAGATAGGGATTGATGTCATCCAGATGGAAGCCGATCTCGCCGCGCTCCCAGCGCTCCAGCCAGAATTCAGGTTGCATGCGATGTCTTTCCCGTCAAGCCGGCTTACCAGCTACGCACGCGACCAATATCCAGATGCACGAAATGCGAATCCGGATAATAGCCGACGCCACCGGCACGCAGTTCCATGGCGGCGCGACGCAGGTCATTGAGGGCAACGCCTTCCATGCAGAGGTCAATGGCCATGCCCTCCATGTGCAGACTGCGCTTCGCCACGCCGGAGCTGGCCTCCCTCAGCTGGTTGTTGCTGGACGGGGAACGATAGCCGGAATAGACCTGAAACGGCATGGTGGTATCGAACCTGGCGTGCAATCGATAAAGCAGATCCAGCAGTCGGGGTGCAATCGGACTGACCTGGTCGTTGCGGTGATCACGCAGGATATGATTGATCTCGTCCAGGCCCTGCGGCACATAGAATCCGTCGGCCCAGTAAACGGTACTCAGGCTCTCGCCGGTATGCAGATTCTTGAATGCAAGTTCGCGCACCGGCGCACTGTCCGCCCTCAGCGCGGCGAATGCCGGCCGGCCACCAAGCCCGGCCAAGGCCAGGCCCATGCCGGCTTTTAACAGACCACGTCGCGTCTTGTTTACCGAATCATCCATTACTACCTCCTGCTATTGCAAAGAATCTGTACTTAACTCGCGTGACAATGTGACATCACGCGCCACACTCTCAAAACCGGCCAACACTTCATGGGCCATCGACCAATCAATCCGTCCCGCCAGACCTCACTCAACCGCCATGCGTTGCTTGCGTTTCAAAATCAGCGCCGCCTTGTCATAAATATCTTCATGCGCCTCGAGATAAATTCGACCATCGGGCTCGGCCAGTCCGGTTTGTCCAGCCCTACCGGATAAGCTGCCTGCAACTGTCCGCCACGAATCAAATAAAGCATACGCTGCGGCAGATTGATGTACAAGCCATCGCCTCGCGTTCAGAAAATCATCGGGCGGCACCGTGTATTGAAAGCGCTGGCCGCTCAACATGGCCTGCGCCGGCTCTGCCGAGACCGTGCCTGGATGTATCAACAAGACAAGCTGGAAGCCGCAAAGCGGCGCCAGAGTTCATGACATTTGCTCATCTGCATAGCGGCAGCTAATACCTACATGGCTTCAATCACCAACCAGATGCAGCAACACGCGACGTGAATGCGACATCAATCGATGTTCGTAAAGAAAAATGCCCTGCCATTGTCCGAGCGCCACCCGGCCTTGCAGCAGCGGAATGGACAAGCTGGTCTGGGTCAGTGCGCTACGCACATGGGCCGGCATGTCGTCCGGGCCTTCCACCCTATGAATGAACAGCGGGTCGCCATCCGGCACCAGCCGGGCGAAGAAGGCCTCCATATCCACCAGCACATCCGAATCATAGTTCTCGTTGATTAGCAGGCTGGCAGAAGTATGCTGGATATACAGCGTCAGAACACCGGTCTGCATACCGCCCTGGCTGGCCCATTGCGTCACTTCTGAGGTGATGTCATAGAGGCGGCGACCATTGGTTTTGAGGCTGATCTGATGGGTGAGTTGGCGCATGGCGGTCATCATGAAAAACGGATAGTCCGATTATAACGCGCAGAGTGGCAGGCACGGAGGGCAAGAGAATCGCCTGATGTTCAGAGAATGCCTGGATCGAAGGCATGTCACTAACCACCTCTGGTTTTCTCTGTGCCCTCTGTGGCTTGTATTCAGATTCCAGGATAAACGCTGCCTACCACCAGTAATAGCCGGGGCCGTAATAGCGGTAGCGCCCCCAGGGCGAATAACTGTAGCCGAAATAAGGATGATAGTAGGGTTGATAGCGCAGCTGATATTCGCGTTTCAACCGGTCCTGTTCCTTGCGGTTTTCCAGTTCGCGCTTGTTGATCTCTTCCGCCATGCTGTCGCGCAACACCTGTTCACGGCTGCTGTGCATGTAATCGAGAACTTTGGCATTCACGCCCTGCCGGGCCAGGTCCACGGCCTGCGAAGGCGTCAGCTCGTACTGGGAGTTAGTCTCCTTGATTCTGGCAATGATATCGTCAGGGGAGGTACCGGCCTTGGACAGTGTGACGATTTCCTCCAGACTGAGCGTGGCGACCGGCGGCGGCATCAACTGCGCCAGTTGTTCAGCCGAGATGCGCTGAATCTGCGGCTCCTGGTATTGCGTGGTCGCGCAACCAGAAACCAGCACTATCAGTGCTACTGAGTAATCCCAATTTCAGTTTGCGCATTTCACACTCCTTTACATAGGGAAGCGCTGATTAAATGAGCGAGCGGGATGAAATGCAACCGCAAGGGTCGTGTCCCTCAAGACGGCTGCCAAGGCAGATCGGCTTGACGCCACAAGGCGCCCGGAACGCAGCAGCTGAGAAAACTAGCGTAGTGTTTCGGCGTAGGCTAACCTGCAATAGCAGGTTAAGCGCAGCGGCCAAAGCCATAGTATGCGGTATACAGCGAGGTTGCGAGTACCGCGCAACGCAGCAATTCGCCCGCGTAGCCATTTAATCAGTTAGAGGTTCAGGCCTTGCTGAACAACATCTTGCCGCCCTTGTAATCCACTTTGACCGTATCCTTGGCAACAAAATTCCCGTTGAGAATTTCCTTTGCCAGCGGGTTCTCGATCTCGGACTGAATCGCACGCTTCAACGGCCTTGCGCCATAGATCGGGTCGAAGCCGGCATTGGCGATCTCGCCCAGTGCAGCTTCACTGACTTCCAGCGTCATCTCCATCTGCGCCAGACGCGCCGAGAGGTTCTTCAACTGGATGCCGGCAATGGATTTCACATGCGCCTCACCCAATGCGTGGAATACCACCACTTCATCGATACGGTTGATGAACTCCGGACGGAAATGGCTCTTCACCTCGCCCATCACCGCCAGCTTGATGACCTGATAATCGTCGCCCGCCATGGTCTGGATCATGTGTGAACCGAGGTTGGAAGTCATGATGATGACGGTGTTCTTGAAGTCCACGGTACGGCCCTGGCCATCGGTCAGGCGACCATCGTCCAGCACCTGCAGCAGCACGTTGAACACGTCCGGGTGCGCCTTCTCCACTTCATCCAGCAGGATGACGCTGTAAGGCTTGCGGCGTACGGCTTCGGTCAGATACCCACCCTCCTCGTAACCCACATAGCCCGGAGGCGCGCCAATCAAGCGGGCGACTGAATGCTTCTCCATGAATTCGCTCATGTCGATGCGGATCAGGTGTTCCTCGCTATCGAACAGGAAATTCGCCAGCGATTTGCACAGCTCAGTCTTGCCGACACCGGTCGGGCCGAGAAACAGGAAGGAGCCATAAGGACGGTTGGGATCGGAAAGGCCGGAACGCGAACGGCGGATCGCATCCGATACCAGACGCACGGCCTCATCCTGACCGACCACACGCTCATGCAGCTTGTCTTCCATGGTCAGCAGCTTGTCGCGCTCACCCTGCATCATCTTGGAAACCGGGATGCCGGTTGCGCGCGACACGACCTCAGCGATCTCCTCGGCACCGACTTCGGTACGCAGCATCTTGTGCCTGGGCTGCTCAGTCGAAGCCTCAGCGGTCGCCGCCTGCTTCAACTGCGCTTCCAGCTCTGGCAGCTTGCCGTATTGCAGTTCGGAAACCTTCTGCCATTCGCCCTTGCGCGTGGCCTCTTCCATCTGCAGCTTGATCTTCTCGATTTCTTCCTTGATGTGCTGGCTGCCCTGCACCTGGGCTTTCTCCGACTTCCAGATTTCCTCGAGGTCGGCATATTCTTTTTCCAGGCGCTCGATTTCCTCTTCGATCAGGGCAAAACGCTTCTGCGAACCTTCGTCCTTCTCCTTCTTCACCGCCTCGCGCTCGATCTTGAGCTGAATCAAACGGCGGTCGAGCTTGTCCATGACTTCAGGCTTGGAGTCGATTTCCATCTTGATGCGCGAAGCGGCCTCGTCAATGAGGTCGATGGCCTTGTCCGGCAGGAAACGGTCGGTGATGTAGCGGTGCGACAGCTCGGCGGCAGCAACGATGGCCGGGTCGGTAATCTCGACACCATGATGCAGTTCGTATTTCTCCTGCAGACCGCGCAGGATGGCGATGGTCGCCTCGACGGTCGGCTCGTCCACCAACACCTTCTGGAAACGGCGTTCCAGCGCGGCATCCTTCTCGATGTATTTACGGTATTCGTCCAGCGTGGTGGCGCCGACACAATGCAACTCACCGCGGGCCAACGCCGGTTTCAGCATGTTGCCGGCATCCATCGCGCCCTCGGCCTTGCCGGCACCGACCATGGTATGGATTTCGTCGATGAAGACGATGGTACGGCCTTCGTCCTGCGCCAGTTCCTTCAGTACGGATTTCAGGCGCTCCTCGAACTCGCCGCGGTATTTGGCACCGGCCAGCAACGCGGCCATATCCAGCGACAGCACTTTCTTGTTCTTCAACGTGTCCGGCACCTCGCCATTGACGATGCGCTGCGCCAGCCCTTCGACGATGGCGGTCTTGCCGACGCCGGGCTCGCCGATCAGCACCGGGTTGTTCTTGGTGCGGCGTTGCAGCACCTGAATCACACGGCGAACTTCATCATCACGGCCGATCACCGGATCCAGCTTGCCCATGCGGGCACGCTCGGTGAGGTCCAGCGTATATTTCTTCAGCGCTTCGCGCTGGCCTTCGGCTTCGGAACTGTCTACCTGCGAACCGCCGCGTACGGCTTCAATCGCCTTTTCCAGTGCAGGCTTGCTCAGGCCATGCTGTTTCAGCAGCTTGCCGGTCGCGCCCTTGTCGTCAGCCAGCGCCAGCAGGAACATCTCACTGGCGATATAGGTATCACCGCGTTGCTGCGCGTTCTTGTCGGTAACATTGAGCAGATTATTGAGGTCGCGCGAGATCGACACCTCACCGGCATTGTTCTCGATTCTGGGCAGGTCCTTGATCGACTGCTGCAATGCCGCACGCAGCGGCAGCAGGTTGACCCCGGCATGGCCCAGCAGGGATGAGGTACTGCCGTCTTCCTGTTGCAGCAGCGCCTGCAGCAGATGCTGCGCCTCTATACTCGGGTTGTCGTTGCCGACTGCGATGCTCTGGGCCTCCGCAATCGCTTCCTGGAATTTTGTAGTCAGTTTGTCGAAGCGCATGTTGTCCTCTTCACTTGTCAGATAATATTGTTATCTACATGAGGGATTCTGCGCGTATTTCAAGTGGCTGCAATCATCGGGGACATGCATTTGCCATGCTATAATTTTTTTCGTATTTGATTTCCGTAACCGGTATGCCCGCTGCGGAATTTTTTCTGAGTTTTTGAACCACTCAGCCCTGCCAACTGACTATAAGAATCTGAACAAGCCGGTCACTTATGTCCTCCTTGAATAATAATTCGCATGATTGAACACCTGTCACCAGCCCTGCTACTGCCCCTGGCACTGATGGTCGCCTTTGGCGGCGTTGCCATGCCATTGATGGCAGAACCTTATGGCCGCAAGGCAACCACCATTGCCACTGGCGCCGTCATGGCGCTGGCACTGGCGCTACTGATCCCTCTGTTCTCCAGCGTGATCGGCGGGCAGACCGTGGTCATGCATCTGGACTGGCTGCCGGCTTACGGCTTCAACCTGGGCTTCCGTCTCGATGGGCTGGGCATGCTGTTTTCCATCCTGATTCTCGGCATCGGCATTCTGGTCGTACTCTACGCCTATTATTATTTGCCGAACTATGACCGGCTGGGCCGCTTCTACGCCTTCCTTTTGCTGTTCATGTCGGCCATGCTCGGCATCGTGCTGTCCGAGAACCTGCTGCTGATGGTGGTGTTCTGGGAGATCACCAGCCTCTCGTCCTTCCTGCTCATCGCTTATAAATCCGAAGCTTACGAATCGCGCATCGCCGCGCGCATGGCCCTGGTCGTCACCGGTGGCGGCGGTCTCGCACTGCTGGCAGGCATCATCCTGCTCGGCCAGGTGGCAGGTAGTTATGAACTGAGCCAGGTCATTGCGGCAGCAGACCTGATCAAGGCCGACCCGCTCTATCCGGTGATCCTGACCCTGGTGTTGCTGGGAGCCTTTACCAAATCCGCGCAATTCCCTTTCCATTTCTGGCTACCGAATGCAATGGCCGCGCCGACCCCGGTTTCCGCCTATCTGCACTCGGCGACCATGGTCAAGGCCGGTGTTTTCCTGCTGGCAAGACTTTATCCGGTACTTTCCGGCACCGATGCCTGGGTCATCAGCGTCAGCGTCATCGGCGCCATCACGTTGGTCTATGGCGCCTACATGGCCATGTACCGCGACGACTTCAAGGGCCTGCTAGCCTATTCCACCATCAGCCACCTGGGCCTGATCACGTTGCTGTTCGGACTCAGCACGCCGATGTCGGTGGTAGCTGGCGTGTTCCACATCATCAATCACGCCATCTTCAAGGCTTCCCTTTTCATGGCGGCCGGCATCATCGACCACGAATGCGGCACCCGCGACATGCGGCGCGTGAACGGCCTGTTCAAACTGATGCCGGTGACGGCAACGCTTGCCATGGTGGCAGCCGCCTCGATGGCGGGCGTGCCTCTGCTCAACGGCTTCCTCAGCAAAGAGATGTTCTTTACCGAGGCTGTGTTGTTTACCGGCTTTGACGGCGGCCACCTGCTATTGCCGATTTTTGCCACCATCGCCGGCATACTAGCCGTGGCCTACTCCGCACGCTTCATCCACGATGTGTTCTTCAACGGCGAGCCGGTCGACCTGCCCCGCCAGCCGCACGAGCCGCCGCGCTGGATGCGGGTGCCGGTCGAAATTCTGGTGCTGCTGTGTCTGGTAGTCGGCATGTTCCCGGCCTGGGCGGTCGGCAGCCTGCTGGCGTCCGCTGCCGGCGCCGTCCTGCAGGCCCCCTTGCCGGCCTATGACCTCAAGATTTGGCACGGTTTCAACCTCGCCTTTGTCATGAGCCTGATCGCGCTAGCCGGCGGTGTAGGCATCTACGCCATGCGCCATCATCTGATCGAATGGCATCACAAGTTGCCTTCGCTCAACAGCCGCACCGGCTTCGAGCGCCTGCACCGCTATCTGGTGGAACAGGCGGAGCGTCTGCTGCGCCTGCTTGACAATGGCTCGCTGCAACGTTATATCGCCCTGCTCTGTGCCTTTGTGCTGATCTATGCCGGTTGGGCTTACAGCGGCGGCGGCCTGCCTCAAGGCAATCCCGGCATCCCGCTCGACATCGCCGCCCTTATCGCACTCGCCGGACTCATACTGGGCACCATCGGTACCACACTGCTGCACCATCGCCGCCTGCTGGCCGTGGTCCTGATCGGCATCGTCGGCCTGGTTGTCTCGCTGACCTTCGTCCGTTTCTCAGCACCCGACCTCGCCTTGACCCAGCTCTCGGTCGAAGTCGTCACCATCGTGCTGCTGCTGCTGGCGCTGTATTACCTGCCGCAAAGCTCGCCGAAAGAATCCTCGCGCTCGCGCATCGCACGGGACATCGCCCTCGCTGCAGGCATCGGTCTCGGCATGAGCTTTATCACCTTCGCGCTTTTAACCAGCTCGTTCAGCACCATCTCCGAGTTCTACCTGCAGCAATCAGTGCCTGGCGGTGGTGGCAGCAATGTCGTGAACGTGATCCTGGTCGATTTCCGCGGCTTCGACACCCTGGGCGAGATCGCCGTGCTGGCAATGGCCGCGCTGGGTGCCCATGCCTTGCTTGATCAATTGCGCCTGACACCGCCTGCAAAAGATGCCGCCGGCCGCCTGTGGGCGGAAGAGGCCCATCCGCTATTCCTCAAGATGCTGATGCGGCCGCTGCTACCTCTGGCGCTGGCGGTTGCCGTCTATATCTTCCTGCGCGGCCATAACCTGCCGGGCGGCGGCTTTGTCGCCGGCCTGGTCACCGGTGTCACCCTCATCCTGCAATCGCTGGCGGGTGGCTTCTCCTTCGCTGAAAACCGCCTGCCCAAATACTACCCGCCGTTCCTTGGCCTCGGTCTGGCATTTGCCGCAGGCGTCGGTCTCATCAGTTGGTTCTTCACGCGACCGTTCCTCACCAGCGCGCACGGACATTTCGCCATTCCGCTGCTGGGCGAAATCGAACTCGCCTCGGTGATTATTTTTGATCTAGGCGTTTATCTGGTGGTGGTCGCGACCGTGCTGCTGATACTGACTGAACTGGGACGACTGCATATTCGAGGGGAGAAAGCCTGATGGAAGCCATGTTAGCCATTGCGATCGGCCTGCTCTCAAGTTGCGGGGTCTACCTGATGCTGCGAGCCCGCACCTTCCCGGTGATTCTCGGCCTCACACTGTTGTCCTATGCGGTCAACCTGTTCCTGTTTGCCAGCGGTCGCCTGGTGGTCAACGCGCCGCCCATTATCAGTGCCGAGGCCAGCCATTACACAGACCCGATTCCGCAGGCGCTGGTGCTGACGGCCATCGTCATCGGCTTCGGCATGACGGCCTACATCGTCACCCTCGCGCTACGCGGCCTGTCCGAATCCGGCGGCGACCATGTCGATATGCCGAGCGAAGATAGCACAAGCCAGCAGACTTTCAGCGCAGAGGGCTCTGCCCCGTCAACCGCAAGACAAGAACAGCACTCATGATCCACAGCCCTATTCTTCCGATTCTGGTCCCGTTCATTGCCGGCATGTTGCTGCTAATCCTGAGCGGCCGCAAAGCATGTCTGCAGCGCGGCATCAGTGCAGTGGCTGCTATCCTCTTGATCGCCAGCTCAGCCAATCTGCTGATGTTGACCGATAGCGGCAATCCCCTGAGCTACGCACTGGGCGACTGGGCGCCGCCATTCGGTATCACACTGGTTGCCGACCGCCTGGCGGCGCTCGGCGTCATGGTGACTTCGGTACTGGCAGCCGCCGCACTGCTCTATGCCAGTGCAGGCTTTGATCAGAAAGGCCGGCATTTCCATGCCATCTTCCAGTTACAGCTGGTAGGCATCAACGGCGCATTCCTGACCGGCGACGTCTTCAACCTGTTCGTGTTTTTCGAGGTCATGCTGCTTGCCTCCTATATCCTGTTGGCGCATGGCGGCGGCCTCAACAAGAGCCGCGCGGGCTTTGCCTACGTGACATTGAATCTGGCCGGCTCCGCCGTGTTTCTGATCGCCCTCGGCCTGATCTATGGCACACTCGGCACCCTCAATCTGGCCGACATCGCCCTGCAGCTGCAAAATGTCTCTGTGCAGGAGGCCGCGCTGGTGAGAGTCGCCGGTGCACTGCTGATTACCGTCTTCCTGCTGAAAGCCGCAGTGCTGCCCTTGTCATTCTGGCTGCCCCACGCCTATACCGCGGCCGGGCCGGCAGTCGCGGCGCTGTTCGCCATCATGACCAAGGTCGGCATCGTCGCCGTGCTGCGGGTACAGATGATCGCCTTTGATTCTGCGCCTGCCACCGCCGGGCTGGTCGGCGACTGGCTGGTGATTGCCGCATTGGCGACTATCGTTTTCGCCGCACTTGGCATCCTCACTGCCAGGAATCTGCAGGCGCTGGTCGCTTGGCTGGTACTCGGTTCCGCAGGCGTGCTGCTGATTGTGCCTTCTTTGAGCGACAGCCAGGCAACGGCTGCCGGACTGTATTATCTGATGCAATCCGCCATCGTCGGTGCCGCTTTCTTCATGCTGGCCGGTCTGATTCGTGATGCACGCGGACGTGCTGGCGACGGCCTGTTCCGGGCAGAGAAGATCACCAGCGTTACCCTGCAAATCGGCTTTTTGCTGCTGGCAGCGACTGCCGCCGGCCTGCCGCCGTTTTCCGGCTTTGTCGGCAAACTGATGCTGCTGTCTGCGGTAAGCCAGGCCTCTTTGGCCGGTGCCATCTGGACCGTGATTCTTGTCTCCGGCTTGCTGACCACGGTCGCGCTGGCCAAGGGCGGCAGTCGCCTGTTCTGGGAAGCACCCCCAGAAGTTCAGGCCCATGAGGAACCGGCAGCAGCTGTTACCAGAAGCTGGTGCCAGTATCTGGCCACCTTCGGTCTGATTGCGCTTTCCATCCTGCTCGTAATCTTTGCCAGACCGGTTTCAGACTTCACCCAGCGCACTGCTGCACAACTACATGAACCATCGCATTACATCGAGGCGGTAATTCCAGACCATGCTGCGATACCGAGGATGACCAGACCATGAGACGTTTCTTCCCGCATCCGGCCCTGTCAGTCGCCATCTTCCTGCTCTGGATGGCGCTGAACAACGCATCCTCACTGGCACATGCCGTATTGGCTCTGATTCTGGCGATCGGTCTGCCGCTACTGACCCGTCGTTTCTGGCCCGAGCATCCGCCCAGCGTCAAAATGTTACCGGCCATACGGCTGTTCGGCATCGTCATCTGGGATATCCTGATGGCCAGTATCGATGTGGCCAAACTGGTGCTGGGTCCGACCAAGCGAATCAAGCCTGCTTTCATTGAAGTGCCGCTGGATATGCAGGACCCTTTCGTCGGCACCTTGCTCGCCAGTATCGTCTCGCTGACGCCGGGTACTGTATCCATCGATATCGACCGCAGCCGCTGGGTGTTGCAGGTGCATGCGCTCAATGTGGATGACCGTGAAGCGACGATACGCGCCATCAAGACGCGCTATGAGCAACCGTTGAAGGAGATATTCTCATGTTGAATGCCGTCATACAGATTGCCTTTGCCATGATTGCACTGGCCATGGTACTGAGCTTGTACCGCATGGTGCGCGGCCCTGATGCCACGGATCGCATCCTGGCACTGGATACGCTTTATATCAACACCATCGCCCTGCTGGTACTGCTCGGCATCAACACCAGCAATTCCGCCTATTTCGAATCCGCCCTGCTGATTGCCATCATGGGTTTTGTCGGCACGGTGGCGCTTTCCAAATATCTGTTACGTGGGAACATCATAGAATGAGTATCTGGACCGAAACCCTGATTGCATTACTGATCCTGGTCGGCGCCGGCTTTACCCTGCTGGGTTCGATCGGCCTCGCGCGCCTGCCGGATTTCTTCATGCGCCTGCACGGCCCGACCAAAACGACGACGCTGGGTGTCGGCGCCATGGTCGTGGCTTCTGCCATCTACTTCAGCGTCACCGGCCCCGGCATCAGCCTGCATGAGATCGCCGCCACGCTGTTCCTGTTCATCACTGCCCCGGTCAGCGCCCATCTGCTGGCCAAGGCTGCGCTGCATATCGCGCACAAGCCGGACAGTAAAACAGAGCTCAAGGATTAGTCCCAGCTCCGTCCTTCATCGGTAGAACGACGGCTGAACTGCTGGCCAGTTTCATCCCGCCAGGATATGTCCAACTGCTGGCCATCCGACTGAAACTCGACCTGTTGCGCTGGATTATCGGCGATTGAGTCCGTAAACTGCTGTAAATAACAAGGTGGGCAGCCACCGCTTCGATTCGGTAAATTGATGTTATCGAGACATTCAACAAACCGAAGGAGAGAAGCGATGGCTGAGTATGAGATTAGCGTA